>Ga0169931_10000112_pt1 | contig 122546 bp, 89 predicted proteins | sample Kivu_15m_20L_FD_129675 | JGI IMG/M metagenome (GOLD analysis project Ga0169931, IMG submission 129675) | Freshwater microbial communities from Lake Kivu, Western Province, Rwanda to study Microbial Dark Matter (Phase II) - Kivu_15m_20L... | ecosystem: Environmental > Aquatic > Freshwater >... | reverse complement strand
GCGCACTACCTGCAGGACTGGGGCGGGCCGTCAACGCCGCTCTCGTGGCGTTTCCAACGCAAGCTCGCGGGCTCTGGCGCCCACGGCGACCTCAACGCGCACATCGTCGACCTCGCGCGTTTCCTGGTGGGCGAAGAGGTGAGCGAGGTGCACGGCGCCGTGGCCCGCACGTTCGTGCACGAACGTCCGCTCCCGGACGCGCCGCGCAAACGCGGCAAGAGCGATGTCGACGACTGCGTGCTGTTCCTGGCGAGCTTCGCCGGAGGCGCGACCGCGAGTTTCGAAGCTTCGCGGCTCGCGCCCGGCCACCAGAACGACAACTCGATCGAGCTCAACGGCGAGAAGGGCTCGCTGCGCTTCTCGTTCGAGAACATGAACGTGCTCGAGTTCTGCGAAGTGTCCGACAAACGCACCGACGGCTGGAAGCGCATCATGTGCACCGCCGCTGGGCAGCATCCGTACGCCGCGGCGTGGTGGCCGGACGCGCACGTGCTGGGCTACGAACACGGGTTCGTGAACATGGCCGCCGACATCCTGCGCGTGCTCGACGGCGCCGCTCCGGAGGCGCCGCTGCCCGACTTCGAGGACGCCTACCAGACGCAGCGCGTGCTCGAAGCGGCGCTGCTCAGCGCGCGCGAACGTTGCGCCATCAAGCTCTCGGAAGTGAAGTAGTCCGCCCCTGCGACCTCCATCGTTCCAAGGTTCTCTCCATGCCTCGTCCGCTGTGCCTGTTCACCGGCCAATGGGCCGATTTGCCGCTCGAAACGCTCGCCGCCAAGGCCAAGAGCTTTGGTTATGACGGCCTGGAACTCGCCTGCTGGGGCGATCACTTCGAGGTGCAACGCGCGCTGAAGGAGAAGGACTACTGCGCGCGCAAGTGGCAACTGCTCGCCGACCACGGCGTGAGTTCGTTCGCGATCTCCAACCACTTGGTCGGTCAAGCGGTGTGCGACAACATCGACGAGCGGCACAAGGCGATCCTGCCGGCCCACGTGTGGGGCGACGGCGATCCCGAAGGCGTGCGCAAGCGCGCCGCGAAGGAGATGATCGACACGGGCAAAGCCGCGCGGAAGTTCTTCGACGCTGCGCCGGCGCACGTGAAGCAGGTGCTCGCGCGCACGGGACGGACGGTGGTCGTGGGCTTCACCGGCAGTCCGATCTGGCACCTCGCGTACAGCTTCCCGCCCAATCTCCCCAAGCAGATCGAACGCGGTTTCGCGGACTTCGCCAAACGCTGGACGGCCATCCTCGACCAGTACGAAAAACTCGACGTGAGCTTCGCGCTCGAAGTGCACCCGACCGAGATCGCCTTCGACATTCCGAGCACACGCCGCGCCATCGAAGCGCTCAACGGGCACCCGCGCTTCGGAGTCAACTTCGATCCGTCGCACTTCGGCTACCAGGGCGTCGACTACGTGCAGTTCCTGCGCGAATTCGGGTCGCGGATCTGGAACGTCCACGTCAAGGACGTGCACTGGGGCGCGCACGGCGCCGCCGCCGGCGTGTTCGGCGGCCACACCGAGTTCGGCAGCGACGGTCGCTACTGGGACTTCCGTTCCCCCGGCCGCGGGCGCATCGACTTCGAGAGCATCGTCCGACAACTCAACCACCTGGGTTACCAAGGTCCGTTGACGGTGGAGTGGGAAGATTCCGGCATGGACCGCGAATTCGGCGCCAGCGATGCCGCCGCGTTCGTGCGCCGACTCGACTTCCCGCGTTCGAACGTGGCTTTCGATTCGGCCTTCGCGGACTGAGCGCACGAGAGGCGGAGGTCCCAGGCCTCGCCGCGGCGTCGGCGACCGCTCAGCGCAGCCTGGGATAGGATTTCTCGCACTCCCGATGCACTTCACACTCCGCTCGATGTGCGCCGCTTTGGCGGCGCTTGCGTTTGGCGCGACGCCGGCCGTTGCGCGGCAAGTCGGCGCCGAAGCCGGGCCTGCGCAAAGCGTCGCGCACCCCGGCCCCGCCACGCTCGCCGGGTCGGTTGTCAACCGCTCGCCAGTGCACTGGTGGACGGCGGACGGCAACAACGCCACCGAGAACTACATGCTCAAGGCGGTCGACGCGGCCGTCACCAGCGTGGGCCCGCTGCTCACGAGCGGGGGAGTGCTCCACGGTTTTCCGACGGACTTCGTCGAGATTAACGGCGCCTTGCACGGCGTCGACGCCTCGCGGCGCCAGTTCTACGCGCTCGATCCGAACACAGGCGTCGTCACCCCGATCGGCCCGCAGTTCTCGACCACTTACGCGAACGTGCACGGCTTGGCGTACGACAGCGCCGGCGCGCGCCTGTTCGCGGTTGACTTGCTGCGCAAGCAGATCCTGCGCATCAATCCTGCCACGGGAGCGCTCACGCTGGTGGGAGTCGGCACGCTCGCCGGATACACACAGATCCGTTCGCTCGCCTATCGAAGCGCCAACGACCGCCTCTACGCGGTCAACGTCGCGAGCGGTCAGTTGCTCCAGATCCACCCGACCACGGGCGCGGTGACGCAGGTGATCGCGATGGCGCCCAACCCCGGCGCGCAGATCGAAGACCTCGACACCGTCGCCGGCCGCCTGTTCGCCGTCAACGCGGTGCTCTCGAGTGGCAACCTCATCGCTGGACAACTGTGCGAAGTGGGCTGGACGGACGGCGCGCTCACGCCGCTCTCGCCGCTCGTGAGCGACGCCTCGACGCACGCGCTGGTCGTCAAGTCGCTTCCCGAGGAATTCGCCTGGTCGCAGGTCTCCGGCCCCGGCGTCGCGACCTTCGTCGACGTGCACGCGCTCGACACGCAGGTGAGCTTCTCGGCGCCCGGCGTCTACCAGCTGCAGCTCACCGTGTTCGCCCTCGGCGGCCCGCTCTCCAGCGTCGTGACGATCACCTCGGATGCCTGCCCATCCGACGCGAACAAGCTCGAACCTGGAGTCTGCGGCTGCGGAGTCGCGGATCTCGACTCCGATGGCGACGGCGCGCTGGACTGCCTCGACGGCTGTCCGAACGATCCGCTCAAGCTCACGCCGGGCGCGTGCGGCTGCGGCGTCGCCGACGTGGACTCGGACGGCGACGGCGCGCTCGACTGCGTCGACGACTGCCCGAGCGATCCCCTCAAGCTCGTTCCGGGCGTCTGCGGCTGCGGAGTCGCGGACGTCGACAGCGACGGAGACGGCGCGCTCAATTGCCTCGACGACTGCCCCGCGGATCCGTCGAAAACCTCGCCGGGCGTGTGCGGCTGTGGAGTTGCTGACGCGGACTCGGACGGCGATGGGGCGCTCGATTGTCTCGACGGCTGCCCGAACGATCCGTTGAAGAGCGCGCCCGGCGCCTGCGGCTGCGGTGTCGCGGACAACGATTCCGACAGCGATGGCGCGGCCGATTGCGTGGACGTGTGCCCGTCGCTCTTCGACCCGGCGCAAGCCGACGCGGACGGCGACGCGCGCGGCGATCTGTGCGACAACTGCCCGGCGCACTTCAACCCCGCGCAACTGGACTGCGACGGCGATCTGGCCGGCGACGTGTGCGAGCTCGCGACCGGCGCCGAGGTCGATCTCAACGGCAACGAGGTCCCCGACAGCTGCGAGATCCCCAACGGAACGGCGTTCTGCTTCGGCGACGGCAGCGGCGCGCTCTGCCCCTGCGCCAACCCTGGCCTGGCCGGCGCCGGATGCGCCAACTCGACGGGCGTCGGAGCGGCGCTCGTCAACCTCGGCGGCGCCAGCGTTGCACTCGACGACGCGGACCTGATCTGCAGCGGACTGCCGCTCGACAAATCGGCGCTGGTCTACATGGCGCTCCAACGCAAGAACGGCGGGCTCGGCGCGCCGTTTGGCGCAGGACTGCGCTGCCTCGACGGTCAACTCAAGCGCTTCAGCGTGCAGAGCACGGGGCCCGCCGGCGTCTTGCAGCGCACGAGCCTGGTGGCTGGGTCGGGCGGACTGATCACCGCGGGCGCGACCTGGCACTTCCAGGTCTGGCACCGTGATGCGCTCGCCGGTTGCGCGAAACCGTTCAACCTCTCCAACGGTTTCTCGGTCAGCTTCACGCCCTGACGGCGCGGCCCTCGGCCGCTATCCTCCGCGCCGCCATGAACGAACGCCGCTCGGGGCCGAACACACCGTCGCCGGGCGGCGCGCGCTGGCGCCGGTGGCTGTTCCCGCTGCTGTTGACGGCAGCCACGCTCGCGGCCTTTTGGCCGTGCGTCGACTATCCCTTCGTCGAACTCGACGACGACCGCAACTTCACGCAGAACACCGCGTGGCGCGGTTTGGCCGCGGCCAATCTCGAGTGGATGTGGAACCAGTACCACATCGGCCACTGGCACCCGCTCACCTGGCTGAGCCTGGCGCTCGACTACGAGTTGTGGGGCAAGGGACCGGGCGGCGAGCCGCTCGCAGCGCCCCTGCACCGCACCAACCTCGCGCTCCACGCGCTCGGTGCGCTCGCGTTCTACTTCCTGGCCCTCGAACTGCTGCGTTGGATCGTGGGCTGGCGCAGCGCGCGCGAGGACGCTGCGCAGCCGACCTGTGATCAGAGCCTTGTGCTGCGCGCCTGCGCACTGCTCGCGGCGCTGACTTGGAGCCTGCATCCGCTGCGTGTCGAGTCGGTGGCCTGGGTCACCGAGCGGCGCGACGTGCTCTCGGGCGTGTTCTTGAGTTCGTGCGTCCTGGTCTACCTGCGCGCTGCACGCCACGGCGCGAATTGGGCGTGGCTCGTGCCCTCCTTGGCGCTGTACGCCGCTTCCCTGCTGTCCAAGGCGTGGGGCATCACGTTGCCCGTGATCTTGCTGGCGCTGGACGTGTGGATCCTCAAGCGGCCGGCGACCAGCACGCGCGGCGGCGCGAGTTGGAATCGGTTGCTGGCGGAGAAGCTCGCCTTCGGCGCCCTGGCGCTGTGGGTGGCCCTGCGCGCGAAGGAAGCGCAGGCGCAGATCGGAGCGGTGATGACGTTCGAGGAGCACACGTTCCTCGAGCGCAGCGCCCAGGCGGCCTACGGACTGTGCTTCTACGTCGTCAAGACGCTCTGGCCGACGGATCTGTCTGCGCACTACCTGTTGGAGGTGGAATTTCGCTGGGATGAACCGATCCACCTCGCCGCCATCGCCGTAGTCGGCGTGGTGAGCGCAGCGCTGCTGTTTTTCGTGCGTCGCCGGCCGGAGTGGTTCGCGACTTGGTTCTGTTACGGCGTGCTCGTCTCGCCCGTGCTGGGCTTCCTCCAGAGCGGCGCGCAGAAGGTGGCCGACCGCTACGCCTACCTCGCCGCCATGCCGTTCTCGGTCGCGCTCGCCGGCGCCGTCGCACTCGCCTGCCTGCGCCGCGCGTCGGCGGAGCGAATGCAAGCCGCGGCGCGCGCCGTCCTGATCGGTTGCGCGGCTTTGGCGGCGCTGCTCGGCGTGCTCGCGAACCAGCAGACGCGCGTGTGGCGCAGTTCCGAGAGCCTGTTCCGCCGGGCGCTGGACGTCGAGCCCGACAACTACTTCGTGGGCCACAACCTGGCCGTGATCCTGTGGAAGGAGTCGCGCTTCCCCGAAGCCCTCGAGGTCGAGAAGGCGTCCGTCGCTGCCCATCCTGGGTACGGCAACCATCTGGCGCGCTACACGCTCGGGCTGCTGCACCAGCGGCTGGGCCAAAACGATCTCGCCGAGCAGGCGTTCCGCGAGACGGTGCAGATCGCGCCGGACAACGAAGGCGCGCTCAACAGCCTGCGCGGGATCCTCCAGGCGCGAGGAGATCAGGACGGACTTCTCGCCCTGTACGAACAGGCGACGCTGAGCGCCGAACGCAACCGGCGCGAGGACGCGCGGCGTCCGGTGGTGCTCAACGTGTTCGCGGAGCTCGCACGGCTGTACTCGGCGCGCGGTGATTTCGAGCGCGCCAAAGCGACCTGGGAGCGCGCGCGGGACCACGGCGTCCACGCCTCGCTGACCGAGAACGCGATCGGCAAGCTGTACCTCGCGCGCGGCGACCTGGTGGAGGCGCAGACGCGGCTGGTGCGCGCCCAGCAGTACGACCCGCGCAACGCCGAACTCGTGTTGGACCTGTGCGACCTGTTCCTGCGGCAGGGGCAGGTTCAAGACGCGGCGACCAACGCCGAACGAGTGCTGGCGGTCAATCCGAACCATGCACGCGCGCGCGCGTTGCTTCAACAAGCGCAGGCGCGCGGCGCCGCGCGCTGAACGAGGACTGCGCTGATGTGGCTCGTCGTGCTCGCTCTCCTGGGCCTGGTTCCCCAGCCCGTGCACCCCGACTCGAAGTCCTCCTCGCGCATCGTCGTCGCCGGGCGCAGCGTGCAGGTCGAACTCGCCTGCCAAGCGCTGTCGCTGCTCGAGAGCGTGCCGCTGGACCGCAACGGTGATCGCTGGCTCACCGACGAAGAGCTCGGGGCGGCGCGCGCGGCGGTGGGGGAGTACGTTCTGGGGCGCTACACACTGAGTGCGAGCGCCGCTCCTTTCGAGCCGCTGCGGGGCGAACTGCGCGACCTGACGCTGGTCGACGTCGCCCCGGGCGCCTTCGGCGAGCAGCGCGTCGTGTGCACCCTGGCCTTCGAAGCGCGGACGGAACTGGAGCGCCTGGCCGTGCGCGTGGAGTTGTTCCACGAGAACAACCCGCTGCACCGCGACGTCGCCACGCTGGTGTGGAACGACGAACCGCCGACAGGTTTCCTGTTCGGCGAAGGCGCGCTGGTGTGGGAGTTCGAACCGCTCGCGGAGCGGCGCGTGTCGACCCTCGCGAGCTACGTGCGCCTGGGGGTTGAACACATCGCCGGAGGTTGGGACCACCTCGCCTTCCTGCTCGGGCTGCTGGTCGCCGCCAAAGGCCTGCGTTCGCTCGTCATCGTCGTGACGTCGTTCACGCTCTCGCACTCGCTGACGCTGGCGGCCGCGTCGCTGGGGTGGGTCGAAGTGCCCGGCCGACTCGTGGAGCTGGCGATCGCGCTCTCGATCGCCTACGTCGGCGCGGAAGCGTTGCTCGTGCGACGTCCCGCGTCGCGGGGCTTCGAGGCCTTCGGCTTCGGCTTGATCCACGGCCTGGGCTTCGCGGGTTTCCTCGGCGAAAGCCTGCTGGCGGAGCCGCTGAAGTTCGAGGCGCTGCTGGGCTTCAACTTGGGAGTGGAGCTGGGACAACTCGCGGCCGTGCTCTGCGCCGCGCTGCTCCTGCGCTTCGTGCCCGGCGATCGCAGCTTCGAGGGCGACCCACGCGGCTGGTTCGCTCCGCGCTGGCTGCGTTGGTCGGGCGCGGGCCTCGCGCTCCTAACCGGGCTGTACTGGTTCCTCGAGCGCTCGGGCTGGTTGCCCTGGGCCTGAGCCCGCGTCGCGCCATGAACTTCGTGTGGGTGGGCCTGGGCGGCGCCTGCGGAGCGTTGCTCCGGTACGGCGTCTGGCTCGTGGTGCAGCGCGCGTCGCCTGGCTTTCCTTATGCGACGCTCGCCGTGAACGCGCTGGGTTGCGCAGCCGCCGGAGTTGCGCTCGCGGTGTTCGAGCGCGAGGGCGCGCCGTCCCAGGCCCGGCTGTTCGTGAGCGTGGGCCTGCTCGGCGGCTTCACGACCTTCTCCGCCTTCGGCGTGGAGACGCTGGCGCTCCAGCGCGACGGGCGGACCACTGCGGCCCTCGCGAACGTGGCCCTCAACTTGGGGCTGGCGCTCGCCGCGACCTACGCGGGTTGGCGTCTGGGTTCCGCGCGCTGAGCGCGCGTCGCAGGCCGCGCTCGGTTCAGCGCGTCACGCGCGGCGGATTGCGCGCCGGGTCGGCGCGGTGGCGGATGATGTCGCCCTCGACCATGAACACGATGTCCTCGGCGATGTTGGTGGCCGAGTCGGCGATGCGCTCGAGATGGCGCGACACCGAGAGCACCTGCACCGCGCGCTCGACCGCCTTGGGGTCGCGCATCATCACGGACTGCAGGGTCTCGAACATCTGCTTCTGCAGCCGGTCCACTTCGTCGTCCTGCACGCACACGCGGCGTGCGAGCACGGGATCCTGATTGACGAGCGCGTCGAGGCTTTCACCGACCATGCGCCGGACGAGCTCGACCATGAGCGTGAAGTCCAAGTGCACGGGCACGGGCTCGTTTACGGCGAGGAAGGTCACACGTTCCGCGATGTTCTGCGCCAGATCTCCCATGCGCTCGAGGTCGTTGTTCACCTTGAGGACCGCGATGATGTAACGCAGGTCGCCGGCGACCGGTTGGTGCAGCGCGAGGATCTTGAGGCACAGGTCCTCGACCTCGACTTCCTTGCGATCGATCGCGTCGTCGCCTTCGAGCACCTGGCGCGCGAGCACGGCGTCGCGCTGCGTCAGCGACGCGATGGCGCGGTTGATGGCCTCCTCGACCAGGGCGCCCATGGCGAGGATTTCCTTCTTGAGGCGATCGAGATCGTGCTGGAGGTGCTTGCTCATGGCGCGCGGAACTCTGTTCGCCCCGTGCTCGAGAGACTACGAAACGGCGGCGCCGCGCGCATCCGTCGTCAGGCGGCGGCGTTCGGCGAGTCCAGGCCCGCCAGCGGAAGGCGAACGTGGAAGGTGCTGCCGCGCCCCAACTCACTCTGGAGTCCGACTTGGCCGCCGAGCGCTTGGACCAGGTGCTTCACGATCGACAACCCAAGTCCGGTGCCGCCCAGTTCGCGCGAGCGGGCCTTGTCGACCCGGTAGAAGCGCTCGAACACCCGCTCGCAATCGCGCGGATCGATGCCGATCCCCGAGTCGCGGACGGTCAGCTCGAGGTTCTGCGCCACGCGTTCCAGCCGCACCCACACCGCGCCGCCGCTGGGGGTGTACTTGCACGCGTTGTCGAGCAAGTTGTCGACGATCTGGCGCAGGCTCTCTTCGTCGGCGCTCGCGAGCACCGGTTCGGCGGGAATCTCGACCGAAAGGGTGATCTGCTTCTTCTCGCACACGGCGCCGACGCGCGTGGCGCACTCGCGCACGATCGCCCGCGCGTCGAGCGTGCGACGCTCGGGGCTGACCACGTTGCTCTCGATGCGCGCGAGCGTCAGCAGGTCGGCCACGAGCGTTGTCAGGCGCATCGACTGGTCGCGGATCTTCTCGAGGAAGCGCCGCAGCGTCGCCTCCGGCATCTCGCGGTCGTCGATCATCGTCTCGACCAGCGCGCGAATGGCGGTCAAGGGCGTCTTCAACTCGTGGCTGACGTTGGCCACGAAATCGCGGCGGATGCTCTCGAGCTTGCGGAAGGCGGTGACGTCGTTGAGCACCAGCACCGCGCCCGAGCCATCGCGCAGCGGCGCGGCTCGCAGCTCGATCACCGCGCCGCCGGGATTGGACGGCTCCGCGGCCAGAGTGCATTCCGCCGAACAGGGTTCGCCGCGCTCGCGGGTGCGGTCCAACAACTCCTGGATCGCCGGGATGCGCGTGACCTCCCAGATGCGCCGCCCGACGGCGGACGCGGGGTCGGCGTCGAGCAGCTTCGAGGCGACGGTGTTGATGTGCACGATGCGCTCGTTCTGGTCGACGGCCACGACACCTTCGACCATGCTCGAGAGGATCGCCAGAACCTTGTTGCGGTCGACGGTCATCATCTCGAGGCGGTGCTCGAGTTGCGCCGTCATGGTGGCGATGGCTTCCGACAAGCGACGCATCTCCGCCGACTCGTACGAGGTGCTGGAGCGCCGGTAGTCCCCGCGGGCGATCGCCTCCGCGAGATCGGTGGTCGCCGCCAGGGGCGCGCGGAAGCGGCGCGCCAAGGCCCAACCGAAGAGCAGAGTTGCGAGCGCCGCTACCCCGCTCGCTGCGATCACACCAACGCTCAACGGATTGGCGCGCGCGTTCGGCAGTTCGGCGGGCGCCGCGAGCCGAACGACGCCGAGCGGCGCGGCGTCGGAGCCCACGCGTTGCGCGACGTAGTACGAATCGTGGTCCGTGAGTGCGGTGGGGCGCAGCGCGCGCCCGCGCCCGTTGGTCAGCGCAGCGGCCACCTCCGGTCGCGACGCATGGTTCTCCATCGTGCGGGCGTCCCGCTGGGAATCGAATACCACGCGGCCGTCGGCGCGAATCACCGTCAGTCGTGCACCGGCGAAATCACTCCAGGCGCGCGGCTCGTCGGCGATGGCAGCTTCCTCAGCGAGCCATTTCGCGCCCAGGCTCGAGAGCTGCGCAGCCTGCCGCTCGAGTTGCGCGAACGTCGCGTCTCGACGCTCGTCAGCCTCTGCATCGGCAGCCCACGCGAGCGCGGTCATCGCAGCGGCGGCGACGACCAGGATGAAACCCAGGTACAGCTTCCAGAATTGGGTCCACGGCATGGAGCCCGCGAAATGTAGCAGTCCCGCGGGCCAAGCCCCGCGCGTTCGAAGCTCAAGAGCTTCTCGGAGGCTCGACCGGTCTTTACCGTCTCTTTAAGCAGCTGCCGTCATCTATCGTCGCTCGCGATTCACCTCGCCCCCGACGCAGCGGCTCCCCATCCATCCCCGGACCGGCTCCATGAATCGAATCGTCTCCCGCGCACTTCTGGCACTGGCCGTCGCGCTCCCGAGCGTCGCAACGCTCGCCGCCCAATCCCCGGTGACGGTGGACGAGAAGCTCCCCGCGTACACCAAGGCGACCGACGGTGTCTCGGGCAAGCTCAAGAGCGTCGGATCCGACACGATGAACAACCTGATGACCCTCTGGCAGCAGGGCTTCAAGGAGCAGTACCCCAACGTCGTGCTCGAAGTCGAGGGCAAGGGCTCGTCGACGGCGCCGCCGGCGCTGGTGTCGGGCACGGCGAGCTTCGGACCGATGTCCCGCGAGATGAAGGACAAGGAGATCGCCGAGTTCGAGAAGGCCCACGGCTACAAGCCCACCGGGCTGCCGGCCGCGATCGACATGCTGGCGGTGTACGTGCACAAGGACAACCCGCTCAAGTCGCTCACGCTGCAGCAGGTCGACGCGATCTTCTCCAAGTCGCGCAACGGCGGGTTGGACAAGAACATCGCGACCTGGGGCGCCCTGGGGCTCACCGGCGAGTGGGCCAGCAAGCCGATCGCGCTGTACGGCCGCAACAGCGCTTCGGGCACGTACGGCTACTTCAAGGACAAGGCCTTGTTCGGCGGCGACTTCAAGGACTCGGTGAGCGAACAGGCCGGCAGCTCGTCGGTCGTGCAGTCGGTGGCGACCGACAAGTTCGCGATGGGCTACAGCGGCATCGGCTACGTGACCGCCGACGTGCGCGCCGTGCCGCTCGCCGAAAGCGCCTCCGCCGATCCGATCGAGGCGACCATCGAAAACGCCTACAGCGGCGAGTACCCGCTCGCGCGCTACCTCCTGGTCTACATCAACTACAAGCCCGGCTTGCAGCTCGAGCCACTGCGCCGCGAGTTCGTGCGCTACATGTTCAGCCGCGAAGGGCAGATGGTGGTCGTCAAGGACGGCTACTTCCCGGTGCCCTCACGCGTCGCCACGAGTGCGCTGAAGTCGGTCGGACTGGCGCCGGCCAAGGGGCCGCAGTAACGAGCTTCCCGCCCTAGCCGCGCCGCGCCACAACGCTCCGTGGACACCCCGCAGCCCAGCCCGTTGGTGCGCAAGCGCGGCCGCCGCGAGCGCAAGACGCGCCGTTCGGTGCTGGTCGCCGAACGCGTGGCGCGCACCGCCATCTCGCTGGGCGGCGGTCTGACCATCGCCACGGTCTCGCTGATCTGCGTCTTCCTCGCCTGGGTCGTTTTCCCGCTGTTCGGAGCGGCGACCCTCTCCCCGGCGCGAGCGCTCGCCGGCGGCCGCGCGAGTGAACCGATCGTGGCCTGCGCGGCCGACGAGTACGCCAGCCTCATGTGGGTGCTGGAGCGTTCCGGACGCGTCACGGTGCTGCGGGTGGACACGGGCGCCGCGCTCGAGTCCCTCTCGGTCTCCGAGCAGGCGCAACCGGCGGCGCTGGGTTTCGATGCGGCCAGCAACGTCGTTGCGGTCGGCACAGCGGATGGCGCCGTGCGCTTGGCGACGCTCGGCTTCGAGGTGAGCTACCCCGACCCGGCCAGCGCTGGAGAAGCGCTGGCGAAGTTGCGCCCTGGCGAGCGCACGCTGTTCAGCGGCGGCTTGGCGGAGCGGCTGCCCGACGGGCAAGTGCGCTGCGTGCGCCTCCAACTCTCGATCTCCGAGCCCTTCGAGCTAGGCGCGGGAAAGCAGGGCAGTGCGCCGCGCTTGCTCGACCTCAACGTCACCGAGTCCGGCGCCACGGTCGCCGCGCTCTTCGAAGACGGCCGCCTGACCGTCGGTGCGCTCAAGCGCACGACGAACATGATGACCGGCGCCGAGACGCTGCGCTTCCGCGGCGGCGACCTGCCGGCGCCGAACGCGCCGCACGAGGAGCTTCCGATCGCGCTGCGGCTGCTGGGCGCCGGAGACAACGTGCTGCTGGTGTGGCGCGACGGGCACGGCGTGCGCTACGACGCGCGCGATCTGAGCTCGGCCACGGCGGCCGAGTCCCTCGAGTTGCGCCAGGCCCCCGAGGTCGAGCTCACGCAGGTCGACGCCGCCCTGGGCGAGCGGACCGTGCTGGTGGGCGATTCGAAGGGCGGTGTCGGCGCCTGGTTCCGCACGCGCCCCGAGCAGGCGGGCACGGTCGACGGCGCACGCATGGCGCGCGGTCACTGGTTCGAGGGGGATGGAGTCGCGGTCACGGCGCTCGCACCCTCGGCCACCTCGCGTTCGTTCGCCGTCGGGCGTGCGGACGGCCGCTTCGAGCTGTATTTCCTCACCAGTGAGAAGCGCCTCGCCGAAGGCCGAACGCCGGATGGTTCGGCCGTCGACGCGCTGTGCCTCGCACCGCGCGAAGACGCGTTGCTCGTCCACAGCGCCGGCGGCTGGTCCGCGCACCAACTGACCTCGCACCACCCCGAAGCGAGCGTCTCGGCGCTGCTGCGGCCGGTGTGGTACGAGAACTACGAGCAGCCCGAGCACGTCTGGCAGTCCTCCAGCGGCGCCGATGACTTCGAGGCCAAGTTCGGGCTGATGCCGCTGGTGTTCGGCACGCTCAAGGCCACCTTCTACTCGCTGCTCTTCGGCGTTCCGCTGGCGCTGCTCGCGGCGATCTTCTCGAGCGAGTACCTCGCGCCGCGCACGCGCGTGGCCGTGAAGTCGACGATCGAGATCATGGCCAGTTTGCCGAGCGTCGTGCTCGGCTTCCTGGCCGGCAACGTGGTCGCCCCGTTGGTCCAGAACTCGCTCGCCGCTGTGCTCGCGAGCTTCTACTGCGTGCCGATCGCCTTGTTGTTCGGCGCGCGGCTGTGGCAACTCGCTCCACAGGGGCTCGTGTTGCGGCTCGTGTCGTGGCAGCGTTTGCTCGTGATCGTCCTCGCGCTGCCGGCCGGTCTGCTGGCCGCCAGTTTCCTCGGCCCGTGGCTCGAGGACCTCGCCTTCGGCGGAAGCCTGGATGCGTGGCTCGACCGGCAACACGGCGGCGCGGCGCCGGGCTGGTTCCTGTTGCTCCTCCCCGTGGCCGCGGTCGGCGCGACCTTGGGCGTCGCGCGGCTCGCGGACGCGTGGGTGCGTCGCGTGTCGCAGCACTGGAGCCGCGCGCGCTGCGCTCAGTTCGACTTCGTCCGCTTCTGCGCGACGGGCGTGTGCGCCTGCTTGCTCGCTGCGCTGGCGGCTGCGCTCCTGGACGTAGCGGGTTTCGATCCGCGCGGCTCGTTGCTCGACACCTACACGCAGCGCAACGCGCTGGTCGTGGGCTTCATCATGGGCTTCGCGATCATCCCGATCATCTACACGCTCTCCGAAGACGCGCTCTCGAGCGTGCCCGAGCAACTGCGCCAGGCTTCGCTGGGCGCCGGGGCCACACCTTGGCAGACCGCGCTGCGCGTGATCGTGCCGACCGCCGCGAGCGGGCTGTTTTCGGCCGTGATGGTGGGCCTGGGGCGCGCCGTGGGCGAGACCATGATCGTGCTCATGGCCGCGGGCAACACGCCGATCATGGACTGGAACGTGTTCTCCGGTTTCCGCACGCTCTCGGCCAACATCGCCGTCGAGTTGCCGGAGGCCGTCGAAGGTGACACGCACTATCGAACCTTGTTCCTCGCGGCGCTGGCGCTGTTCGCGATGACCTTCGTGGTCAACACCGGCGCCGAGCTCGTGCGCCAACGTTTCCGACGCAGGGCCTACCAGCTGTGACCGAGCTCGAGTTCGACCCCAAGCCGCGCGTCGCGCAGCCGACCGCCAGCCCCGCGCGCAGCGTGCGCCGGCGCGACAAGCGTCGCGCGACGTCGCTGTTCGCGCACGGCGAGCCGATGGTGTGGCTGACCGGCGGAGCGCTGGGGCTCGCGCTGGCGATGATCTCGACGCTGCTCTTCGTCGTGATCTCCCGCGGTCTGCCGACCTTCTGGCCTCAGCCGGTGGTGGAGATCGCCACGCACGACGGACAGCGCTTCGCCGGCGAGGTCGCGCTCAGCGAGTCGTTCGTCATCGGCCCCGAAGCGCTGGCTGCCTTGCCTGCCGACGCGGCTGCGCGTGCGCGCGCCGCGCTGGAAACGAGCGGTGGAGAGATCGATCGCCGCATGCTGCGCAGCGGCAACTACGACCTGACGGGAACGCACTTTCGTTGGGTGAGCGACTTCGAAGTCGCCGCGGAGTCCACGCCCGAATGGATGTTGTGCGTCGAGCGGCTCGAGTGGGGGCGCTTCTACGGCGTGCCCACGGCGCTGGAGTTCGACGGCCGCCGCAGCGAGGGCCCGTCGGCGCAGCTGTGGGCGGAGTTCGAGAGCGCGCACGCGCAGACCCGCGCCACGTGGAGCGAGCGCCGCTCCATCGAAGAGCACGACATCGGCCGCCTGGCGAAGGCGAAGGAGGAAGCGCGCCTGGCCGTGCGCTCCGCGGAACTCGAGTACGGACTCCAGTCGCCCCAGCGCGCCGCGGCCGAACGTGAGGCCACGGCCCTGAGCGCCGAACTCGACGAGGAGATGCGCGCGCTCGGCGAGCGCATCGAAGAGCTCAAGGCGCTCAACGCCGGACGCCGGCTCCTGGTTCGCACCGCGGACGGCGCCCAAGCCACGCTCCCGCTCGAGCAAGTCGTTCGTGCTTACCCTGCGAACCAGCTCAGCGCCTTCGACAAGTTGGCCGTGTACGCCTCCCGCGTGGAGGAGTTCCTGCTCGACTCGCCGCGCGAGTCGAACAGCGAAGGCGGCGTGTTCCCTGCGATCTTCGGCACGGTCTTGATGACCCTGATCATGTCTGTGCTGGTCGTGCCCTTCGGCGTGCTCGCCGCGCTGTACCTGCGCGAGTACGCGCGCCCCGGCCCGCTCGTCAGCGCCGTACGCATCGCGATCAACAACTTGGCCGGCGTGCCGAGCATCGTGTTCGGCGTCTTCGGCGTCGGCTTCTTCTGCTACACGGTCGGCGGCGGCATCGACACGTGGCTGTTCCCCGAACGCTTGCCCAGTCCGACCTTCGGCACGGGCGGACTGTTGTGGGCGTCGTTGACGCTCGCACTGCTCACCTTGCCTGTGGTCATCGTGCCGACCGAGGAGGCGCTCGCCGCTGTCCCGCGTTCGATGCGTGAAGGCAGCTACGCCTGCGGCGCGACGAAGTGGCAGACCATCTGGCGCATCGTGCTCCCGCGCGCCATGCCCGGAATCATGACCGGCGCGATCCTGGCGCTGGCGCGCGGCGCCGGCGAGGTGGCGCCGCTGATGCTGGTGGGGGCCTCGAAGCTCGCCGAAGAGCTCCCGATCGACGGCGCGTTCCCTTACCTGCATCCCGAGCGCAGCTTCATGCACTTGGGTTTCCACATCTATGACCTGGGCTTCCAGAGCCAGAACAGCGAGGCCGCCAAGCCCATGGTCTACACGACCACGCTGCTGCTGATCGCCCTGGTCGTCGTGCTCAATGTCGTCGCGATCTGGATCCGCGCCCGCCTGCGTCGGCGCTTCCAGGGAGCTCAACTATGATTCCCGCCGGCCCGTCGCCCGCGCTCGACGGCGACACGCTCATCCCTGCCCCGCGCCGGGGCCTTCCTTCCCCGACCATGCAGCACCCGTCCTCCGAGCGCTCGTCGCCCTCGCGCCCGGCCAAAGTGTTCGAGGCGATCGCGCGCAACGAGCCGCACGTCACGGAAACGCACCTCTCGCTTCAGGGCGACGACGCCGTCCTCGAGGTCGAGCAGTTCCAGCTGCACTACGGAGCGATGCAGGCGCTGCACAACATCTCCATGCGCATCCCGCGCGGCAAGGTGACGGCGCTGATCGGGCCCTCGGGCTGCGGCAAGTCGACCTTGTTGCGCTCGGTCAACCGCATGAACGACCTGATCGACAACGTCCGGATCGGCGGGTCGATGCGGCTCAACGGCGACCCGATCTATGCGCCGGGCGTCGACGTGATCGAACTGCGCAAACGCATCGGAATGGTGTTCCAAAAGCCCAACCCGTTCCCGATGAGCATCTTCGAGAACGTGATCTACTCGCTGCGCATCGACGGCGAGAGCGACAAGCGCGTGCTCGCCCAGACCTGCGAAGAGAGCCTGCGCGCGGCGGGTCTGTGGGAAGAAGTGAAGGACCGTCTGCAGGACAGCGCGCTGCGCCTCTCCGGGGGCCAGCAGCAGCGTCTGTGCATCGCGCGCGCCATCGCGGCCGAGCCGGAGGTGCTGCTGCTCGACGAGCCGTGCTCCGCGCTCGATCCGATCGCGACCGGCCGCATCGAGGACCTGATCGAAGAACTCAAGGGCGAGTACTCGATCTTGATGGTGACCCACAACATGCAACAGGCTTCGCGCACCAGCGACTGCACGGCCTTCATGTACTTGGGCCGCCTGATCGAGTACGGGCCGACCGACGACATCTTCCTGCAGCCGCACCTGCGCGAAACCGAGGATTACGTCACCGGGCGCTTCGGCTAGCGCTGACCGTACTGTGCCAGAGCAATTTGTCTCACGCCTCCGGTGCGCGAGGCGCACCGGAGGCGTGAGACAAATTGCTCTGGCACAGTACGGTCAGCCGCGCCCGATCAACGGCACTTCCAAGCGCGGGTGCTGCACGTCGTCGAGTTCCAGCACGAGCGAGCCGCTCAACGCGCCGCCGGCGCCGCTGGAGCGCTCCAAGGAAATGCTCCACGCTCTGGCGCGCCCCTCGGCGTCCGGTTCGCGCGGCTCGATCGAGATGGTCAGGGAACTGGCGTCCATTCCCTCGACGCGGTGCGACATGACCTTCAACTTGTGGCCGGGCATGTGCGTGATCAGCTCGCCGACAGCGCGCTCCACCGTGCTCTTGGGTTGACGGACGAAGAGCAGCCGCGGCGGCGCGACTTCGACGTCGTCCGCCGCGAACCAGCGCACCTTGACCGACAGCGGACGTCCCTCGCCGAAGCCGGACGGGCCGCTCGTCTTGAGCTTCACGTACTGCTCCTGGTAGCCCGGCCGCACCGGCGGTTCGACGCGCACGTGCAGGCGCCACACCGGGATGCCGGAGATCTCGATCGGCTCGATGCGCGCGGTCAGACCCTCGGGCGTCTCGAGGATGTCGAGCACCTTCTCGCCGGTCGGAACCACCGGCGTGATGTCGGTGCGGCCTTCCTTGCCGGCGTTGATGCCCAGCCGCTCCAAATCGATGTCGGGCGGCACCGGCTGCAGCGGCGCGTGGATCTTCATCCGCGCCTCGAGCGTTACGTAGGGCGAGGTCTTCGAGTCCGTCGTCATGCGGACCAGAACGATCTTGTCCTTGTTCTTGATCGGGGCCTGCGTGCTGTCGACACGCAGGTTGACCTCGAGGATCGAGTCCGGCGGCGCCACGGCCACGACCTCGCGGGCGTTGGAGTCTCCCGGCACACGCTCGCCGCTGGGCAGCACGACCGTGATCTGCGGGCGCGTGCACGAGCAGCCGGCGGTGACCTGCTCGATCCGGATCGGAACGCCTTCGACATTCCGCATGCGCACGGTCGCTTCGCGCACCTCACCGAGCGGGATGTCGCCCAGGTCGACCCAGTTGGGATGTCCGGGGTGTTGGGGCTCGAGGAACTCGAAGGCGTCGTGCTCGAGCAGGCCGGGATGCTCCTCCGCGCCGCCCGCGGACTTCGCCGCGGCGCCGTGCGCATGCTCCGCCTGTGCGCCGCTGTGTCGGTCACAACCTGGGGTCAGCGCGCACAGGAGTACGGCCAGAATCACGTGAGAACGGGCAGGTTGCGTCGACATAGGCATGTTGGGGAGGCGCCGCAGAAGCAAGCCGCGTTCCCACAGGACCGACGATGCTAGCCATCCGGCAGGATTGATCGCCGGGCGCGGGCCGCGACAATGCGCGAATGAACCCCGCCGCCGCCGCCAGTCACGCCGCCACTCGCCCCGCCCAATACAGCGACGACGCCCTGTGGGCGGCCGTGCGAGCCGAGGGGAGCCGCCAGGAGGCTCAACTCGAGCTTATCGCTTCGGAGAACCACACCTCGCGCGAAGTGATCGCGGCGATGGGGACGGTGCTCACGAACAAGTACGCCGAGGGCTACCCGGGCAAGCGCTACTACGGCGGCTGCGAGCACGTCGACGTGGTCGAAGACATCGCGCGAGATCGCGCCAAGCTGCTGTTCGGAGCCGCACATGCCAACGTGCAGGCGCACAGCGGAACGCAGGCCAACATCGCGGCTCTGATGGCGCTGCTCAAGCCGCGCGACAAGGTGCTGGCGATGTCGCTCGACCACGGCGGCCACCTCTCGCACGGGCACCCCAAGAACTTTTCGGGGGTGTTCTACGAGTTCCACAGCTACGGCGTCGAGCGCGGCAGCGAGCGGCTCGACATGGACAAGGTGCGCGAACAGGCGCTCGCCGTGCGCCCGGCGCTGATCATGGCCGGCGCCTCCGCGTACTCGCGTGTCATCGACTTCGCGGCCTTCGGCGCCATCGCCAAGGAAGTGGGGGCCAAATTGCTCGTCGACCAGGCGCACATCGCGGGCCTCGTCGCCGGCGGCGTTCACCCCAGCCCCGTGCCGCACGCCGATGTCGTGACGATGACGACGCACAAGACGTTGCGCGGCCCGCGCGGCGGTCTGGTGGTGTGCAACGACGAGAACCTCGCCAAGGCCATCAACTCGGCGGTGTTCCCGGGCGGCCAGGGCGGACCGTTCATGCACGTGATCGCCGCCAAGGCCGTCGCCCTGCGCGAAGCGCTCGACCCGTCGTTCGCCCGCTACGCGAAGCAAGTTGTGGCCAATGCCAACGTGCTCGCGCAGACGCTCGCCGGGCGAGGCCTGCGCATCGTCTCCGGCGGCACCGACAACCATCTCATGCTGGTCGACGTGACGCCCATGAAGTTGACGGGCAAGGACGCGGAGAACTTGCTGCACGCGGTGGACCTGACGTGCAACAAGAACCTGATTCCCTACGACCAGAATCCGCCGGTGAAGGCCTCTGGCGTGCGCCTGGGAACCGCGGCGATCACGTCGCGCGGCTTGGGCGAGAGCCACATGCGTCTGCTCGGCAACTGGATCGCGGACGTGCTCGCCAATCCGACCGACGTCAGCGTCGCAGCGCGAGTCCGGCGCGAAGTCGCCGATTTGACGCGCGCATTCCCGATCTACGCCTGAGCGAAGTTGGCGCGTCGCAACCGCAGGCCGTTCGCGGCCTGCGGAGTTCTCCGCGGCGAAACTCTCTCAGGGCTCAGGCCGACTTGCGTTCGCGACGCCAACCGAGCGAGCGCAACACGCCCAGAACCTCGCTCCAACTGGGGAACGGCTTCTGGTTCTTGCGCTTGAACTCGTCGATCGCCGTGACGAACTCGAGCACTTCGGCGGACTGGCCTTCGTCCTGCGCCGACTGATCTTCGTCGTCGTCGGGCTGGGTCGGCTTTGCGCGGGACTTGCGGGAGACTCTCATGGTGAACGTCTTGGTGCGAAGGGGCAGGGGCGCGGCCCACACGGGCTTGGTCCCCCATGGCGCCTGCATCGGCGCACTCTCGCGTTCGCCTGAAGTCAATCCCGCCGGCAGTTCAGGAGAGCACTCCGCCACGCCGCAGCGCGGCCTCCACGCGCTCGCGATTGGGCCGTTCGATCAAGCCGACTTCGGTGACGATTCCGCTCACCAAGCGCGCGGGAGTGACATCGAACGCAGGGTTGTAGACGCGCACGCCCACCGGCGCGGTGCGACGTCCGAACCCCTCGGCGACCTCTTCCGCGCCGCGCTCCTCGATCGGAATCTGCTCGCCGCGCTCGATCGCCGGGTCGAAGGTCGAGAGCGGCGCGCAAACGTAGAAAGGCACTCCGTGCTCGCGCGCGAGCACCGCCACGGAGTACGTCCCGATCTTGTTCGCGACATCGCCGTTGCGCGCGATGCGATCGGCGCCGACGAACACCGCGTCGATCTTGCCCTCGAACAGCACGCGACCGGCCATGTTGTCGGTGATGAGCGTGACCTCGACTCCGGCCTGCGTGAGTTCCCAGGCCGTGAGCCGCGCGCCCTGCAGCAGCGGGCGCGTCTCGTCGGCGTACACGGCTACGCGCTTGCCCTGGTCTTTCGCGACGTAGATCGGCGCCAGCGCCGTGCCGTAGTCCGCCGTCGCCAGGGCGCCCGCGTTGCAGTGGGTCAGCACCGTCGAGCCGTCGCGGAGCAACTGGGCGCCGACCGCGCCGATGCGCCGACAGATCTCGCGATCCTGCTCGTAGATCAGGCGCGCCTCGTCGAACAGGCCGTCGACGATCGGTCGCTCGGCCTGGTAGTCGCGCGTCGCACGCGCGCACATGCGCTCGAGCGCCCAGAACAGATTCACTGCGGTGGGACGGGCGGTGGCGAGGAACGCGGCGCACTCGCGCACGCGGCCGACGACGTCCTCGCGGTCGCGCTCCTCGAGCGACTGCACGCCGAGCAGCAGTCCGAACGCCGCCGCGACTCCGATCGCAGGTGCGCCGCGCACGACCAGGCGCCGAATGCAGTCGTGCATCGACTCCGCGTCGCGCACGTCGAGGACAATGTGCTCGTTCGGCAAGCGCGTCTGGTCGATCAGGCGCACATGGCCGGGCCGTCCTCCGATCCACTCAAGCGTTTTGACGTTCATCGTGCGACTCCTTCCAAGTGCGCACCTTCGGGCAGGCGGCCCGTGATGAGCCGGCAGATCTCCAGGTAACGCTTCTGGATGTCGGCGACGACCTCCGCGGGCAACTTCGGCGGCGGCGGCTCCTTGTTCCAAGGCTGCTTCTCCAGCCAATCGCGCAGCCCCTGTTTGTCCAGACTCGGGGGATTGGCGCCCGGGCGCCACTTCTCGGCGGGCCAGAAGCGCGATGAGTCGGGCGTCAGCGCTTCGTCGATGAGCAGCAACTCGTCGCCGCGCAGCCCGAACTCGAACTTGGTGTCGGCGAGCAGGATGCCGCGCTTTTCGAGCAGGCTCGAGCCACGCGCGAACAAGGCCAGGGCCGCGCGGCGGGCGCGCTCGAACACTCCGGCGCCGACGCGCGCGCGCGCTTGATCCGCGTTGAGCGGCAGATCGTGGTGCGTGTCCTTGGTGGTCGGCGTCAGGATCGGTTCGGGCAACTTCGACGCCAGCTGCAAGCCCTGCGGGAGCGCGACACCGCAGATCGCCTGCTCGCGTTGGTATTCCTTCCAGCCCGATCCGGCGAGGTAGCCGCGCACGACCCACTCGACGGTGGTCGGCACGGCGCGTTCGACGAGCATCACACGGCCTCGCAGGTGCTCGCGCCAACGCGCGTCGAGCTGCGGCACCGCGTCGACCGATGTGCTGATCAAGTGGTTGGGCAGGATGTCGCGCGTCGCTTCGAACCAGTGCGCGGCGATCGCGGTCAACACCGCTCCCTTGAAGGGCACGCCCTCGTCCATCACCACGTCGAAGGCCGACACGCGGTCGCTGGTGACGAACAGCAGGCGCCGCTCGTCCACGGCGTAGATGTCTCGCACCTTGCCGGTGGCGAGCCAAGTCAGGCCGGGAATGTGGCGTTCGCGGCCCAAGTAGATTTCAGCGTTCATGCGGCGTCCTCGCGGTTCGAGCACGGCGAGTATGCAGGTCCCTGCGGGCAGCTACAATCCGCCGCGTGACGAGGACTTTCGAGCCGCGCGCGCTCGCGATCGACCCGTTGAGCGTGGTCCGCGGCGAATGGCGCGCGAACGGCTCCAAGTCCATCGCACAGCGCGCGCTCGTGATCGCGGCGTTGTCGAGCGGAACCACGCGGCTCGTCGGACTGCCGCGCGGCGACGATGTCGAGGCCGCACGTCGGATGCTCGCGGCCGTCGGCGTTGAACACCATGCGCCCGCACCCGCGGCGCTCACCATCGTCGGCCGCCCGCCCGCTTGGCGCGGCGGCTGGCGCCCGGCCAGCGTGGACGCGGGCGAGAGCGGCACGTTGGCGCGACTTGCGCTGGCGAGCTTGGCGCTGTGCTCCCAACCGGGCGAAAGCGTCGAGGTGCGCGCGTCGGGCTCGCTCACCACGCGCGGCAGCCGCGCGCTGATCGACGCGCTCGAAGGCGGCGGCGTCGAAGTGCTCAGCCGCGCCTGGCCCGTCCGTTTGCGGTCGATCGGACCGCCGAGCACGCTAGTCCTCCAACGACCGGAGTCGAGCCAGGAAGCGAGCGCGCTGGCGATCGCGCTCGCGGCCTACCCCGACGAAAACGAGTTGCGCATCGAAGGCGAGTTGCCCAGTCGGCCCTACTTCGAGCTCACGCGCGCCGTGCTCGGAAAGTTCGGAGCACGCGTCGAACGCGTCGAGGACGCGTGCGACAGCCAGCGCGAGGTTTGGCGCGTCCGCGGCCCGCTGCGTGCGCCGCCGGACCCGTTCGTCAGCGAGCCTGATGCGTCGCTGGCAGCGGTCGCGCTCGCGGCCGCGTGCCTCTCGGGGGGAGATCTGACAGCCCTGGGCCTGCAGTCGAACAGCGCGCAAGGCGACGTGCGCATTGTCGAGCATCTGCGCGCCTTCGGTTGCAGCGCGCGCAGTTCCGCTCGCGGGCTTCGCGCGAGCGGCTTCCCGCAGCGAGGCGCAGAGCTCGACCTGCGCGGCGAGCCGGACTTGGCGCCGGTGCTGGCGATCGTCGCTGCTGCCGCGGCGCTCGTCGCACCCAACGGTTCGACGCGCAGCGTGCTGCGCGGTCTCGAGACGCTCAACCGCAAGGAAAGCCGGCGGCTCGACGTGCTGAGCGCCGGACTGCGCAGCGCGGGCTGGCGCGCCGAAGGGCGCGACGCAGCGCTGTGGATCGATGCGCCGCCGGGGCGCCTGGAACGGACGACCCTCGAACTCGACAGCTGCGGCGATCACCGCATGGCCTTCGCGTTCGCGTTGCTCGGCCTGCTCCGCGCGGGAGTCGTCGTGCACGACGCGAACTGCGTCGCGAAATCCTGGCCGAGCTTTTGGCGCGACTTTGGCGAGCTTGGGTTGCGCTGTTCGCCGGCGTAGCAGCGTGCGGCGGCGGGCGCTGGCGTTCGCAGCTGCGTCGCGGAACTCGTCGACCAACCGTCAAACGACGCCGGGCCGCCCAGTGGCAGCCCGGCGTGTGGTGTCGGAGGGTGCGGAGCCGCGGAGTTTTCGCGCGGGTTAGCGCTAGCTCGCCCGCAGAGTTCCGTGATCCGCTCTGCCGTTGCTCACGGCTGCAGACCGAACTCCACACCGTCCGAGAGGTTGGTCGTCTTCACGGCCGGCGGGTCGCGAAACCAGGCCTGCGCCCAAACCGTGTTGCCCGCAGCGAACGGCTGACCGACCGCGGTGAGGAGAGCGTTGAAGCGGTAGGCGTTCCAGTCCTGGCTGTAGGCGCCGTCGCATGCATTGGCCGTGCCGCCGGACACAAGTGCGCCCATGCGCTGGGTCGGCGACTTCACGCACAGGAAGCTCGTGCCGCCCAAGCCCCACGGCGTGGCGGTGGGGCCGCTGACGCCGTAGAAGACGAGGCCGCTTCTGGCCCTCGACGTTGGCCACGTCGCGCGTGAAGCCCGACGCTGCCGTGGCGCTCGGTGTACCCGTGCCCGAGATCGAGGGCCCGCAGCCGTTCGTGGTGGTGCCCGCCGTGCAGTACACGACCGGGGCGCTCAGATTCAGGTCGATGCGCACGAACACCTGGGCGATCGAGGTGGTGGTGGCGTTGTTGGCGCGCACCGTCGCGACGAAGTACAGCTCGCCGTTGTCGTTGAGCAGCAGGTCGTCGTTGCCGAAGGTGTTGATGAACAGGCCGTCGTCGAACAGGCCGTTGCCGTCGAGGTCGACCGGGGCGCCTTCGCGGCACACCACGGTCTGGTTGTTGAGCACCAACACGCCGTTCCTAAAGGTGTTCGCGTTGTCCGTCACGCCGGCGATGGCGTAGTTGCCCAGGCTGTCGCCCTGGTGCATGAAGAACAGGTTGCCGAACGTCGTGTCGCCCCACAGCTCCGTGGCGCCGGTGTGGATCGGATCGCCGCCCTTGGCCATCACCACGCCGTTGCGCACGACGTCGTCCTGGCTCGAGGCGAGGTTGCCACGCGCCCACGAGTTGCCCGCGAAGTCCATCGCGACTTCGTCGATCCCCGCCGACGCGATCGGGTCGCCCGGGGATGCCGGGGACGTCAAAGCCCTCCTGCAGCACCACCGCGCCGTTGTAGATGATCACGTCGTCGCTCGTGGCGAGGCCCGTGAGGTCAGCCTTCATCACGTAGTTCGCGCCGTCGGGCGTGAACCACACGTCGTCGAAGCCGATGTTGTCGATCGTCTCGCTCAGGCCGGTGAACTGGGACGAGGGGATCGTCACGAGCTCCTGCGCGAACAGCGTGTCGGTCGCGCCTTCGCGCACAAACACTTCGTCGATCGTCGTGGTGATGCCCGGGCCGTCGATGCCGTCCGCCTCGAAGCACACGTCGCCGCTGTCGAGCAGCACGACGCTGGTCAAGGTGTCGTCGTACGTGACGCCGGCCGGCATCGCGCCGATCTGCGACGCTTCCTGGGCAACGATCGTCCACACGCCGCCCGTGAACTTGGCGACGTAGTCGTCATTGGTCGTCGCGGAGGTGTTGTTCTTGACCGCCAGGCCGCCGTTGTCGGTGAGCCCGTTGCGAGCTTCGAAGGGCCCCATCGTCTGCGGCACGGCCGTCCACGGCGCTTGGTCGCCTTCGCGCAACTCGACCACGCCGTCGACCAGCAGCAGGTCGTCGGCCGTCGTGGCGGCGTTGGAGTCCGCCTTGAGGTGCCAGCGGCCGCCCTTGGTGCCGTAGAGGCGCTGGAACGCCGCGGTTGTGCCGGTGAACTGGATCGTGGGCGTGATGCCAGGGACGTTCGACGTCGGCGAGGTCGCCACGCTGCTGTACAGCACCGCAGCGTTCAGCGCGCGCAGCGCAGCCGCGGGGTCGATGGGGCCGGGCCCGGCGACGGCGCGCGGGGCGGCATCGCTGTCCGTGGGGTCGGTCGAGAGGACGTCCTTGGCGTGGGCCAGGGCGCGCAGCGCCGCAGCAGCAGCCGCGATGCGCAGGGATCGAGCGGAGGAGGTCATGGAGGTTCCTGAGAGGTTGCGAAGAACGGGCCGCTCCTGACGCGCAGGAGGGGGGATCAGCGGTACGCAGCGCCGATGCTCGGCGGGCGTTCCCAGGAAAACGAATTTGCCCGCACGCACGAGCGCCAAGCCGCGCCGCCGTCCGCCGTGGGCGTTGCCAGGCGCCCGCCTTGGGGGGCACTATGGGGCGCGTCATGGGCTCCGACACGACCAGCGCATCCGCCCCTCGTCCCGTCCTCATCGCCGGCGGGGCCGGCTACATCGGAAGCCACACCGTGCGCCTGTTCGCCGCGCGGGGCGAACCCGTGGTGGTGGTCGACAACCTCTCGACGGGCCATCGCGACGCGCTGCGTCGCGCCGCTCCGCAGGCGGTGTTCGCCCAGGCCAACCTGCTCGACCGCGCCGCGCTCGATGCGCTCTTCGCCCAGCACCAGCCGCGCGCGGTGATCCACTTCGCGGCGCGCGCCTACGTGGGCGAATCGGTCACCGACCCGGCCCGCTACTACCGCGAAAACGTGGTCGCCACGTTCACGCTGCTCGAGGCCATGCGCGCGGCAGGCTGCTCGAAGTTGGTCTTCTCGTCGACGTGCGCCACGTACGGGCAGCCGGTGCGCATCCCGATCGACGAGGCGCACCCGCAGGCCCCGATCTCGCCCTACGGGCGCACCAAACTGCACATCGAGCACATGCTCGAGGACTTCGGCTGTGCGTACGGACTGCGCTACGCGGCGCTGCGCTACTTCAACGCAGCGGGCGCGGCGCAGGACGGAACGCTCGGCGAGCACCACGACCCGGAGACACACTTGATTCCCTTGGTGCTGCAAGTGGCCGCGGGTCAGCGTGCGGAAATCCAGGTCTTCGGCTACGACTACGACACGCCCGACGGCACGTGCATCCGCGACTACATCCACGTCGAGGACCTCGCGCGGGCGCATGCGTTGGCGCTCGCGAAGCTCGAGGTCGGCGCGGAGCGCGTCGTCGCCAACCTGGGCACGGGCGAGGGCTACTCGGTGTTGCAGGTGATCGATACGGCGCGGCGGGTCACTGGCCGTCCCATCGCGGTGCGCAAGGTCGCACGGCGTGCCGGTGATCCTGCGCGCCTCGTCAGCGGGGGAACCGAGGCCTCCGCGTTGCTGGGTTGGACGCCGCAGCGCGCGGCGCTGGAGGACATCGTTCGCGACGCGTGGAACTTCCTGCAGCGCCACCCCAACGGCTACGCTGAGTGACGCGGCGAAGCGCACGGAGCGAGCGTGGCGAGAGGTGGGGGAAACATGCTGGCGCGGACCATGCGTCTGGCCTTGATCTTGGCGCTGAACTGCGCCGCAGCGTACGCATTGTGGTTGACCTGGCCTCGCAGCGAGCCGACTCACGCGGCCGCCGCGACTACGTCCGAGCCCGCTGCCGGACCCACGGCGCGGCCGGTGCTGCGTCCGAGTCAACCGCGCGCGGAACTCAGCCGCGCACTGCGCGCCGTCGACACCGGCACCCGCGCCATCGTCGCGCGTTGGACCGAGAGCGCGCGGCAGCTCAGCCAGAACAAGGTGCACGCGGGCAACGTGGCGATCGCCGTGTGCGTGCGCGAACTCGGGCAGAGCTCCTCGGGCGAGGTGGATCTCGGCGCGGCGCGCAGCATGCTCCCGGCGTCGAACCTCAAGCTGGTCACGACCGCGGCCGCGCTGACGTTGCTCGGACCCGAGTGGGAATTCCAGACGCGTTTCGAAGCCTCCGGGCCGATCCGCGACGGCGTGCTCGAAGGCGACCTAGTGGTCCGCGCGGGCGGCGACCCGCTCTTCGATCCGCAGTTGCGCGGCGACTGCGACGCGCTGTTCGAGCCGCTGCTCGCGCGCCTGGCCGAGCTCGGGATCACGTCGATCCAGGGCGATCTCGTGCTCGACGAGGGCGCCTTCGCGGACCCGGCGCCGGCGCCGGGTTGGCCGAGCGCCTCGCAACACTGGGCGGAGTACTGCGCTCTGTCGGGCGGCTTCAGCGTGAACCGCGGCTGCCTGCACGCACACGTTTCGCCGACCGGTGCAGGTCAGCTCGCCAATGTGCGCGTCTTCCCGCGTGGCCACGGACTCGTCGAACGCTTCGGAGTGCGCTCAGCCACCGACAACAAGAACGCAGTGAACGTCGGCGCCAACGTGACGGGCGTCACCGTTTCCGGCCAGATTCCGACGGGTTCGGGCGACTGGGACGGTCCTTTCGCGGCGCCGGATCCGGTGGCGCTGTTCGGCAACGTGCTGCACTCCGCGCTGGAGCGGCGCGGCATCGTGCTCAACGGTCGCCTGCTGCGGCGCCGGCACGCTCCGGGCGGCGCTGAGCTCTTCACGCTGCGCACGCCGCTGTGGACTTATCTCGACGAGGTCAACGCGCAGTCGACCAACGCGGTGGCGGACCAGTTGCTGCTCGCCATGGGCAACGAACTGGTCGGCGCGGGGACACGCGAAGCGGGCGCGCGCGCGGCGCGCGATGCGCTCGCGGCCTTGGGAGTCTCGAGCGAGGGCTTCGAACTCGTCGACGGATCGGGACTTTCGCGCGGCAATCGCGTCAGCGCCCGCCAGATCGTGGCCTTGCTCGACTCGGTTGCGCAACGTGATGCGGCCACGGCCAGTCGTTATGTCGAGTCGCTCGCGACGCCCGGCAAGTCCGGCACGCTGGACGACCGCATGAAGAATCCTCTCACCGTGGGCCGCGTGCGCGCGAAGACGGGCTACATCAACGGAGTCAGCGCGCTCTCGGGCTACGTCGAGCGCGACGACGGGCTCACGTTCGTCTTCTCGATCCTGGTGAACTACCCGCACACCGACGGACTGCACCGCGGCTGTTGGCGCAAGATGCAAGACGAAATCTGCGAGCTCCTCGCGAGCGTGAAGGCGTGAGCGCGCCCGAGTTCGGCGTGGATCTCGACGCGGCGCTCGCCGAAGCGGTTGCGGCCGCCCAGGCGGCGGGCCAGGTGTTGATGGAGCACTTCGGGCGGCTCCAACCCGCGGACATCGCCTCCAAGGGGGTGCGGCGCGATCTGGTGACGGCGGCGGACTTGGCGGCGGAACGTGTGCTTGTCGAACGGCTGCGGGCGCGCTTTCCGCAGCACGCCATCGAGTCCGAGGAGCAGGTGCGCGACGCGCGCGCGAGCGACGAGAGCCGCGAGCTGCGCTGGTTCCTCGACCCGCTCGACGGCACGCTCAACTTCGTCCACCAGCTGCCGGCCTTCGCCGTGTCGATCGGCTTGATGCGCGGCTCGCAGCCGCTGGTCGGCGTCGTGCATGCGCCGCGGCTGGGCGAAACGTTCGCCGCGCGGCTGGGCGGCGGCGCCACGGTGAACGGGCAGCCGCTGCGGGTCTCGCGCTGCAACGAACTCGAGGACGCGATTCTGGCCACGGGTTTTCCGTACCGGCGCGGCGAGCTCGCCCACGACAACCTGGAGAACTTCCGCAGCTTCTTCTATTCGGTGCGCGGCATCCGGCGCATGGGCTCGGCCGCCATCGACCTCGCTTTTGTCGCCGCGGGCCGTTTCGACGGGTTCTGGGAATTGCACCTCGCGCCCCACGATGTCGCGGGCGGCGCGCTGCTCGTGCGCGAGGCCGGCGGAGTGGTCACGGACGCCGACGGCGGCGAGGACTGGCTGCGCGGCGGCCACATCGTCGCGGCCCCGGCCGCCATGCATCGACTGATCTCGGCTCGCGTTCGGCACTGACGCGGACGTCGTCTGCACCAACCGCGCAAACGGACGAGCTGGACGGTTGCGCGGCTATCGACCGCCGGAGCGCGCTGCTACCATGCGGCGTCACGCCCAGGCGTTCACCCACCCGCGATCCGCAGCCGTACTCCAGCCTGTTCCATGACCTCGAGCGCCATCCGCGTTCGCGGCGCGCGGGTGCACAACCTCGCGAACGTCGACGTCGAGATCCCGCGCCACCGCTTGGTGGCGATCACGGGTGTCTCCGGATCAGGCAAGAGCTCGCTGGCCTTCGACACGCTGTTCCGCGAGGGCCAGCGGCGCTTCCTCGAGACGCTGTCGGCCTACGCGCGCCAGTTCCTGGGGCGCATGGAGAAGCCCGACGTCGACGCGATCGAGGGTTTGGCGCCGGCGATCGCCGTCGACCAAGCCGCAGCCAGCTCCAGCCCGCGTTCGACCGTCGGAACGCTGACGGAGGTCTTCGACCACTTGCGCGTGCTGTTCGCGCGCGCGGGCGTTCCGCACTGTCCCAAGTGCGACATCCCGCTGCGCTCGATGACGCCCGAGGCGATCGTCCAAGCGGCGCTGGAGGAGTTCGACGGACAGAGCGTGCTGGTGCTCGCTCCGCTCGTGCGCGACCGCAAGGGCGAACACCGCGACGTGTTCGACGGCCTCAAGCGGCGCGGGCTCGTGCGAGCGCGGGTGGACGGAGCGCTGGTGCGCGTCGAAGATGCGCCGGCGCTCGCGCGCTACGTGCGCCACACGATCGAGGCCGTCGTCGACCGGCTCAAGCCCTCGGCGGCCGAACCCGCGCGCCTGCGCGAAGCCGTGCAGACCGCGCTCGAGCTTTCGTCGGGCGATGTGATCGTCGCGCGCGCCGACGGCGGCGCCGCGGCGCTCGAGCGCGGCTGGTCCACGAGCCGCAACTGCCCCGGCTGCGGCGCGGACACGCCGCCGCTCGAACCGCGCCTGTTCTCCTTCAACTCGCCGCACGGCGCTTGCCCCAGTTGCGAAGGCCTCGGGCTTCAGCGCAAGCCCAGCGAATCGCGGCTCGTGCGCGATCCCAAGCTCTCGATCCGCGAGGGCGCGCTCGCAGTGACGCGCAAACAAGGCGACGCGCTCAGCTATCCGCACGTCGACTTCGAGTTCCTCTCCCGCGTCGCCGAGGCCTTCGACTTCGACCTCGACACGCCCTGGCGCGAGTTGTCGCGCAGCGCGAAGAAGGTCGTGCTGTACGGGTCCGGCGACGAGCGTTTCGACGATCGCTTCGAGTGGAACGGCGCCAAGTACCAGGGCTCGGTGGAGTGGAAGCGGCGCTTCAAGGGCGTCATTCCGGCGCTGCAGCAGGCCGGCGCGAAAGGTCAGCCCGCCGCGCTCAAGTACTTCTCGGCCCAGGCCTGTGAGGATTGTTCGGGCACGCGGCTCAAGCCCGCGGCGCTCGCCGTCAAGGTCGGCGGAGTGTCGCTGCGCGAGTTGCTCAACCTCTCGATCGCCGAGTTCGAGCCGCGCATCGTCGGACTCGCGCTCACGCAGCGCGAAGCGCGCATCGCACGCGATCTGAAGGCGGAGATCCTGCGCCGCAGCGCGTTCCTACGGCAGGTCGGACTCGACTACCTCACGCTCGCGCGCGGCGCGGACACGCTTTCAGGCGGTGAAGCGCAGCGCATCCGTCTCGCCGCGCAGCTGGGCAGCGCGCTGCAGGGCGTGATGTACGTGCTCGACGAACCGTCGATCGGCCTGCATGCGCGGGACCACGCTCAGCTGCTCGGCGCCTTGCAAGGTCTGCGCGACGGCGGCAACACGGTGGTCGTGGTCGAACACATCGAGGCCACGCTGCGCGCCGCCGACCACATCATCGACGTCGGGCCCGGCGCGGGCAGCAACGGCGGGCACGTCGTCGCGAGCGGCACGCCCGAGGAAGTGGCGCTGGCGGACACGCCGACGGGCCGCTTCTTGCGCGGCGAGCTCAAGGTGCCGGCGCCGGAGCGGCGGCGCACGGGCAACGGCCACAAGCTCGCGATCCGCGGCGCGCGCGCCTTCAACCTCAAGGGCGTCGAAGTCGAGTTTCCGCTCGGCGCGCTGACCGTCGTGTCCGGCGTGAGCGGCTCGGGCAAGTCCACGCTGATCGAACGCATCCTGACGCCCGTGCTGCGCGCCCATCTCGAACTCGAAGGCGAGGAGCCCGGCGAGCACGACGCGGTCGAGGGCCTCAAGCACGTCGGCGATCTGGTGTGGATCGACGCCACGCCGATCGGACGAACCCCGCGCAGCAATCCGGCGACCTACACCGGCGTGTTCGACGTGATCCGCGATCTGTTCGCGAGCCTGCCCGAGTCGAAGATGCGCGGCTACACCAAGTCGCGCTTCTCGTTCAACGTCGCCGGCGGACGCTGCGAAGCCTGCGGCGGCGCGGGCGCGAAGTTGGTCGAGCTGCAATTCCTCGCGCCCGTGACGGTCGAGTGCGACGAGTGCGGCGGCGAGCGCTTCCAGGCGCAGACGCTCGACGTGCGCTTCAAGGAGCACTCGATCGCCGATGTGCTCGCGCTCACCGTCGATGAAGCGCTCGAGTTGTTCAAGGATCACCCCAAGATCGCGCGCCCGCTCGAGGTGATGCGCGAAGTGGGGCTCTCGTACCTGACACTGGGGCAACCGTCGACGACGATCTCGGGCGGAGAAGCGCAGCGCATCAAGCTCGTCACCGAGCTGCAGAAGCGCGCGCGCTCCCACACGGTTTATCTCCTCGATGAACCCACGACCGGACTGCATCCGCAGGACGTCGCGAAACTCGTCGGAGCGCTGCAGAAGCTCGTCGACGCCGGGCACAGCGTGATCCTGATCGAGCACAACCTCGACGTGATCCGCGCCGCCGACCACCTGATCGACCTGGGGCCCGGTGGGGGCGCGAACGGCGGCGAGCTCGTCGCGACCGGCACGCCCGAAGCCGTGGCCCGCGAGCCGCGCTCTGCGACGGGCGCGGCTTTGCGCGGCGAGTTCGCGCGACGCGCGAAGCTCGTGGCGAACGAGCCCGAGCGACGTCCGTCCGACGTGATCGCGGTCGTCGATGCGAACACGCACAACTTGATGCACGTCTCGATCGAGATCCCGCGGGACTCGCTCGTGGTGCTCACCGGTCCGAGCGGGAGCGGCAAAAGCTCGCTCGCGCTCGACACGATCTACACCGAGGGCCGGCGGCGCTTCGTCGAGTCGCTTTCGACCTACGCGCGGCAGTTCCTGGGCAATCGCGACAAGCCGCCGGTGGAGCGCATCGACGGACTCGGGCCCTCGGTGGCTGTCGAAGCGAGCACCTCGCGCGGTCACCCGCGCTCGACGGTGGCGACGACCACGGAGATCCACGATCACCTGCGCGTGCTGTGGGCGCGCGCCGGCACGCCGCGCTGTCCGACGCACCGCACGCCGCTCGTCGCGAGCGACGCGGCGCGCATCGCCAAGGCCGTGGTCAAGGTCCACGCTGGACGCAAGGGTTGGGTCGTGGCGCCGCTGCTCGGGACGGGCGGCGCCGAGAGCGACGACGCAGCGGCGCTGTTCGACAAGCATCTTCAGGCCTGGAAGGCCGCCGGATTCGTGCGCGCGCTCGTCGACGGCGTCGAGCAGCGCTTGGACGCGCCGAACAAACCCAAACTCACGCCGACGTCGCGCGTCGACTTGGTGATCGACCGCTTCAACTTCGACGCGGCGTCGCGCGCGCGCTTGGCCGAAGCCGCGGAACAGGCAGCAGAGCACGCATCAGGGCGCGTGAGCGTGGTCGTGGCGCCAGCTGGCGACAACGAAGGCGCGCGTCTGGAGTTCTCGACTGCGGGCGCGTGCGCCGAGTGCGGCCACCGGCTCGCGCACAAGCTCGATCCGCGCCTGTTCTCGTTCAACACGCACGTCGGGGCCTGCACGGACTGCGGCGGCTTGGGCGTCGCCAGCCGCTGCGACCCGGCGAAGCTCGTCGTCGCTCCGCACCTGCCGCTGAACGACGGCGCGTTGCACGCGAAGTTCGCGCGCTACTTGGTGAAGGGCAAGGGCTACTACGAGCACCTGTTCCTGCAAGTCGCGCGCGAACACAAGGTCGACGTCCGCAAGCCGTTTGCGAAGTTGAGCGCTGCACAGCAGGCGCTCTTGCTGCACGGCGTCGGCGCCAAGGCGCAGTACTCGGTGACCATCGACCGCGAGAGCGCCAACGCCGAGATCGAAGAGCGTTTCACCGCGCCGTGGACGGGACTGTGCGGCCACGTGGACGCGTGGCATCGCAAGACCGAAGACGCCGAGTGGTCGGCGCTGCTCGAGACCGTGATGACCACCGTGCGCTGCCCGACCTGCGAAGGCGAACGCATCGGCGCCGACGCGCGCGTCACCACCGTCGGCAAGGCGCGCCTGCCGGAGTTCCTCACCTGGTCGGTGTCGCGTGCACTGGCGTGGCTCGCGGAGCTCGAGTTGCCGCGCGCTTCGTCGGACGCCGTGACGCCCGTGGTGGCAGAGTTGCGCTCGCGCCTCTCGCTGCTCGAAAAGGTTGGCCTGGGCTACCTGACGCTTGACCGCGCGACTCACACGCTCTCCGGCGGCGAAGCGCGCCGCGTGCGCCTCTCGGCCAACCTCGGCTCGCAGCTCGTGGGCGTGTGCTACGTGCTCGACGAACCGACCGTGGGCTTGCACCCCGGCGATGTGGAGCGCTTGACGGACGCGCTGCGCGAACTCGTCGAACGCGGCAACAGCGTGCTGGTCGTCGAACACGACGAAAGCGTGATGCGCCGTGCGGACTACCTCGTCGACATGGGACCTGGCGCCGGACGTCGGGGCGGGAACGTGGTCGCGTCGGGAACACCTGACGAGATCGAGGCCAATCTCTCGTCGCTCACCGGCGCGGCGTTGCGCGGAGAGCTGAGCCTGGCGCGCAGCGAGGCTGCGCCGCTCGAGGGCGATCCTGCGCTGCGCCTGCCGGCCGGTTCGAAGCTGCGTTTGGTCGGCGCCGTCGGCAACAACCTGCGCGAGGTCGATTTCGAGGCGCGTTTCGGCGCGATCAGCGGTCTGTGCGGTCCCTCGGGCGCGGGGAAGAGCACCTTAATCCTGGACACGCTCGCGCCCGCGCTGAACGGCGAAGCGCCGAACGGACGCTGGAAGAAACTCGAGCTGCCCGCGGAGTGGACGCCGCGCGTCGTGTTGATCGACGCGACGCCAATCGGTCGCACGCCGTCGAGCACTCCGGCCACCTACACCGGACTGCTCGAGCCGATCCGCGAGTTGTTCTCGCGCACTCCCGACGCACGCATGCTCGGTCTGGGCCCGAGCCACTTCTCGTTCAACTCCACCAAGGGCCGTTGCCCGGCCTGCGAGGGCAAGGGCGCGCAGCTGGTCGAGATGCAGTTCCTCGCCGATCTGTGGCTGGAGTGCGACGAGTGCCAAGGGCGGCGTTACGCGCCCGCGGTGCTCGACGTGAAGTACCGCGGCAAGTCGGTGGCCGACGTGCTGGACATGTCGGTCGACGAGGCGCTCGAGTTCCTCGCTGCGCACCCGCAGGCAGTTTCGATCCTCAAGACGCTCCACGACGTCGGCCTGGGCTACATGTCGCTCGGGCAGAGCTCGACCACGCTCTCGGGCGGCGAAGCGCAGCGCGTCAAGCTCGCCAGCGAGCTGTTCGAAGGCGCGACGCGCGCACCGAGCGTGATCGTTCTCGACGAGCCCAGCACGGGACTTCACGCCAGCGACGTGCAGAAGCTCGCCGCCGTGCTCGACCGTCTCGCGCGCGAGGGACACGCCGTCGTTCTGATCGAGCACCACGTCGAGTTGCTCACGTTGTGCGATTCGCTGCTCGAATTGGGTCCGGGCGGCGGCGTGCACGGCGGTCGTGTGATCGCTGCGGGCACGCCGCGCGAACTGGCCGCGCATCCCGCGTCGGTCACAGGTCCGTATCTCTTCGCTCGCGAGCGCGCTCGCTCGCTGTCTCCGGCCGCGCCGCGCAAGCGTGCGCCCCGGCTTCCCACCCAGGAACTGCGCTCGTGATCCGCCCCGACAACCCGCTGATCGTGCAGAGCGATCGCTCGCTCATGCTCCACACCGTGCGGACGGTGGTGGACTCCAAGGGCCGTCCCGTGCGCGATGCGCAAGGGCAGCCGGTCACCGAGGAACATCCGCGTTTCGCGGCCGCACGCGATGTGTTGAGCGCCTTTGCCGAGCTCGAGAAGAGCCCCGATTACCTGCACACGTACCGCATCACGCCCGTCTCGATCTGGAACGCCGCGGCGCTGGGGATGAGCGCGGACAAAATTGCGGAGACCCTCGAAGATTTCGCCTTGATGCCGGTGCCGCCGCGTGTGATCGCCGACATTCGCGAGTGGATTTCGCGCTACGGGCTGCTGCGCATCGAACGCCGCGAGGACGCCGAGCACGCCGCGCGCTTCGAGCTCGTCTCGCATTCGGCCGAGGCGCTCGCGGACGCGCTCGGACACGAAGCGGTGCGGCAGTGCTGCCGGCGCGAAGCCGACGGGCGGGTGTGGGTCGACCCGCTCGCGCGCGGCTCGATCAAGCAGGCCCTGATCAAGATCGGGTACCCGGTCGAGGACCGCGGCGGCTACGTCGAGGGCGACCGGCTCGAGATCGCGCTGCGCGCCAAGACGGTGCACGGTCGAGCGTTCGGACTGCGCCCGTACCAACGTTCGGCGGGCGACACCTTCCACTCCGGCGGCTCGGTGGCGGGCGGCAACGGTGTGATCGTGCTGCCCTGCGGCGCCGGAAAGACCGTGGTCGCGCTGTACGTGATGAGCCTGGTCGGGGCGAAGACCTTGATCCTCACGACCAACACGGTCGCGGTCCGCCAGTGGCGCGAGGAGATCCTCGACAAGACCGGCCTCGCGCCGGAACAAGTGGCTGAGTACACAGGCGACCACAAGGCCGTCGCGCCGGTGACGATCACCACGTACCAGATGCTCACCTGGCGCCGCTCCAAACAGGAGCACTTCGAACACTTCGAGCTGTTCAGCAAGGAGAACTGGGGCCTGGTCGTGTACGACGAAGTGCACCTCTTGCCCGCCCCGGTTTTCCGCGCCACAGCGGACCTGCAGGCGCGCCGGCGGCTCGGACTGACTGCGACGCTCGTGCGCGAAGACGGCAAGGAAGACGAGGTCTTCTGCCTGATCGGACCCAAGCGCTACGACGTTCCGTGGAAGGTCCTCGAAGGCCAGGGCTTCATCGCCACGGCGAGTTGCACCGAGGTGCGCGTGCCGCTCGACCCGGCGCTCAAGCCCGCGTACATGGCCGCCAGCGCGCGCAACAAGTTCCGCGTGGCCTCGGAGAACCCGGCCAAGACCGCGGTGGTGGAGGCCTTGATCGCCAAACACGCCGGCGGCCGCATCCTGATCATCGGTCAGTACATCGACCAGTTGAACGCGCTCGCGCAGCAGTTGCGCGCGCCGCTGATCATGGGCAAGACGCCTTCGGCGGAGCGCGAGCGCCTGTACGCGGCGTTCAAGTCCGGAGAGATCAGCGTGCTGATCGTCTCGAAGGTCGGCAACTTCGCCGTCGACTTGCCGGAAGCCAACGTGGCGATCCAAATCTCCGGGACGTTCGGCTCGCGCCAAGAAGAGGCGCAGCGCCTCGGGCGCATCCTGCGGCCCAAGAGCGACGGATCCGCAGCCGCGTTCTACTCCGTGGTGACGCTCGGTTCACGCGACCAGGAGTTCTCCGAGAAGCGTCAGTTGTTCCTCACCGAACAAGGCTACAGCTACGAAATCGTCGAGTTTGCGCACATGCTCGAGCGCGGCAACGGGGCTACGAAGTGACCTCGCTCGGTCCCAAACCGCAACCGAACGACACGCCGCGGCCTGCTACGGCTGCGCCTGACTCCGCGCGGCTGGCGCTGCGTTTGCGGCTCGGCGCCGTGCTGGAAGCCGCGAACGCGAGCGAGTTGACCGAGCTCTACCGCTTCTGGGCGGACGCCGGAGCGCCCACGCCGTCGAGCGCGTCGGAGCTGCGTCGTCTGCTCGGCGCATGGATGAGCGACGGCGCCTGTGTGGAGACGCGCCTCGCCGCGTTGGGTCGTCGCGCGCCGCGCGTGCTCGCAGCATTCCTCGACGCGCCCGGGTACACACGCTGCCCCGCGGAGCTGCAGCACGACAAGGCGCTGCACGGGCTCTCGCCGTTCGAGATCGAGTCCACGATCGAGACACTGCGGCGCCACGGCGTGCTCGTCGAATCCATCGAAAAACGCAGCCGCAACGGCGCCGCGTCGCTCGCGCTTCCGATCGAACTGGGCGACGCGTTGCTCCGCGAGCAGCGCGCCAGGCGACGCGGCGTGTTCGACATGCTCACGTTGCGCGGTTTCCTCGACCGTCAGTACGACGACCCTTCGCGCGCGCGCCGCACGTCGCCCACCCGGCTGCGCGAGATGTACAAGCTGTACTCCAACGAGCCTGCCGCGGTCGCGCGCATCGAACGTTTGCCGGAAGACCTGCGCCCGTTGGTCGACAAGTGCATCGTGCAGTTCGGCGGGTTGCTGCCGCGCGCGTTGTTCGAACGCTTGGAGGCCGAGCAGCCGGTCTGGAACGGAGCGCGCTGGAAAAGCGCGCTCGAAGAATCGCTGATCGGGACCGTCGAGCGTCTCGAACTCACGCGATATGGTCTGCAACACAGCGACGAAACGCTGCTTGTCTTCAACGAAGTTGCGCTGGCGTGGCTGCGCCGCGTCGCTGTTCCGGGCGACCCCGACCGCCCGCACGAAGAGCACTCACTCGGCGTCGACTTGGTGTCGAACATCTCGCGCTTCATGGGCTACCTGCTCGAGCACAACGTGCGCTTCACGGTGCGCGGCGAGATCTTCAAGACCACCGAAAAGCGCATCCAGGAAGATCTGATTCCCAACCCCGGCCGCGAGCTCACGCGCGCCGCCGTGCTCGACTTCATCTTCGAGTTCACGCGCAGCCTGGGGCTCATCGAGTCGACCGGCGAGCGCACCTTTGCGATGACCAGCGAAGGCCGCGCTTGGGAGCAGCGCACGCTCGAGCAGAAGCTCGAGTTGTTGCTCGAGTACTCTGTCGAGGAACGCGATGTCGCTGGCGACTGGCGCCACCAGGGCCACCTGCGCCGCATCTTCCTGCGCTTGCTCAAGCGCGTGGAGCCGCTGGAGTGGTACGACCTGATGTATCTGCCCTTCCTCGCGCGCAACACGTACCTCGCGAGCCTGGATCAACTCGGCGTTGAACAGCACATCACCTCGCGCGGTGGCGCCTCGGGTTATGCACCGCTCGAGGACCCGCAGCGCCTCGCGTGGAACGTCTCGCGTTGGGTGCGCCAGCGCCTGTACTTGCTGGGGCTCGTCGACCTCGGCTACGACAAGAGCGGTCGGCCCGTGGCGATGCGGCTCACGCGCGTCGGCGCGAAGTTGCTCGGCCGCATCGACGGCGCAGGACAGTCGCCGCCGATGCTAGGAAGCCTGATCGTCACTCCCGATTTCGAGGTCGTGCTGTTCCCCACGGGCGACGACGCGGAGTTGGTGCACGAACTCGACCGCTTCTGCGTGCGCGAAAAGCAGGGCGAAACGCTGCACTTTCGCATCCACGAGAAGTCGGTGCAGCGCGCGCTGTCAGAGGGCATGCACTTGGCGCGCATCCTCTCGACGCTGCGCAACCAGTCGCGCACGCCCACGCCGCAGAACGTCTTGTACTCGCTGCGCGACTGGGCCAATCGCGCCGGTCTGCTCACGCTCGACGCCAAGCTCGTCTTGCGCGGAGAAGAGAGCGACACGCTCAAGCGCTTCCAACAGGACGCGGGCGTCAAGGGCTTCGTGCGCGAGGCGATGGACGAGCACCACCTGCAGCTCAAGTCGCGCTACGCGCCGCGTCGCCTGGCGACTTTGCTGCGCGAGTTCGGCTACCTCGTGGAACTCGAGGGCGAAGGCGCGTGAACCCGCCCGCGCTGCTCGCGCTGAGCCCCGGCCAGCTCGACGCCGCGTCGGTGCAGGCCTTCCTCGGCGCGGCGCGCCTCGTGTTCGAGCGCGGCTGGCGCGGCGTGGTGTTGCGCGAAGCGCGCCTCTCCGACCGCGAGTACGTCGGGTGCGCACGCGCGCTGCGTTCGATTTGGCCGCGTGACGAGGGCGGTTGGTTGTGCGTGCACGATCGAGCGCATCTGGTCGAGGCGCTCGACGCCGACGCGCTGCACCTGGGCGGTCACTCGCTGCGACCGGCGGACGTTCGCCCGTGGCTGCCACGCCCGCTGCTGCTCGGCTTGTCGACGCATGCCGACGACGACCCGCAAACCTGGGAAACGGCCGACTATCTCGTGCACGCACCCGTGCAACCGACGAGCAAACCGGGCGCGAGGCCGGCGCTCGGCTTCGACGGGCTGCGCGCTGCCGTGGAACGAAGCTCGCGGCCGGTGTGGGCGCTCGGCGGTCTGCGCCCCGAACACGCCCGCGACGTGCGCGCCAGCGGTGCGCGCGGCATGGCGGTGCTCTCGGGCGTGTTCGGCGCCGCGGACGCAGCGGACGCGGCGACGCGTTACCTCGCGGCGTGGAGCGCCGCGGAGAGCGCGTAGGATGCGCGCGTGAGTTGGAATGAAGATTCGCTGCACCGCTGGCTGCAGCGCGAGCTGAAGCCGCGGGGACTGGCAGCCGGGATCGGCAACGACGCCGCGGTGCTGCGCGAGCGCATCGAACGCCCGGTGGTGTGCGCCGACCAAGCGCTCGAAGGCGTGCACTTCGAACCCGGCGCACGCGCCGCGCTCGTCGGCCGCAAGGCCTGCGCGCGCGCGCTCAGCGACCTCGCCGCGAGCGCCGCGACGCCGCGCGCCGTGTTGCTCACCCTGCGCGCGCCGCGCTCGGAGTCCGAGCCGCGCTTGCGCGGCCTGATCCGCGCCGTCGCCTCGGAAGCGCAGCGCCACGGTGCGTCGCTCGTCGGCGGCGATCTCGCCTGCGGTCCCGGCCCGTTGTCCCTGTCGGTGAGTGCGCTCGGCGACCTCGGAGCACGCACGCGGCCGGTCTCGCGCGCGCACGCTCGCGCTGGCCAGGTGCTGGTCGCCACCGGACCGTTCGGCGGCAGCCTCCTCGGCCGACACCTGCGCATCGAGCCGCGTTTCGCAGCGGGCCGCTGGCTCGCGGAGCTCGGCGCAACGGCCATGATGGACGTGAGCGACGGCCTCGCCCTCGACCTCTCGCGCATCGCGCGAGCTTCGCGCGTCGCGTTGTACGTCGGAACCGTGCCGATCCACCGCGACGCCCGCCGCCGCGCGAAACAAACCGGCCGCAGCGCCCTGTCGCACGCGCTGTTCGACGGCGAGGACCACGAGCTCGTCGCGACGCTCCCGGCCGCGGCCGTCGCGCGCGCCGTCCGCCAGGCGCGCAAACGCTTCCCCGGATTCGCGGTGCTGGGCAACGTACGCCGCGGCGAAGGCGTGTGGTTGCCGCGCGCCGAGGACAGCGACGGGCTCGTCCGCTACGACGGCCGCGGGGGCTGGATCCATGGCGCCTGAACGCGCCTGGCTCGCCCTCGAGTGCGAGGGCGAGGAGCGCACCGATTTGCTCGGGCGCCTGCTCGCCGAGCGCCTCGCCGCGGGCGACGTGGTCGCGCTCGACGGCGAGCTGGGGGCCGGAAAAACCTGCTTCGTGCGCGGCTTGGCCGCGGGCCTGGGCGCGCGCGGTCCGGTCTCGAGCCCGACGTTCACCCTGATGCACGAGTACGACGGCCCGCTCGTGCTGCGCCACCTCGACGCCTGGATGGCCGAACGCGGCGAGAGCTACCTGCGCGATGGGGGGGCGGACTGGCTGCGCGGCGACGGCGTGTGCGCCATCGAATGGGCTGAGCGGATCGCGTCCTGGCTGCCCGCCGAGCGCTTCGAGGTGCGGCTGGAGCACCGGGGGCCGGCCGCGCGCCTGGTCCGGCTGCGCTGGACGGGGCCCCAGGAACGGCTGGACGGCCTGGAAGCGCGCTTTCGCGCCGAAAGCGCCGGCGGGTGATGAACCCGGCGGTGCGGCGCGCGTTGGAGCGGGTCCCTTGAAGGGCCATTGGGATGCCGACCGGGATCCGCTCGTCGCGCTCCACAACGGCGACCCAGCGCCTTTCGAGGAGTTCGTCCGCAGCGAAGCCGGCACCTTGATCGCGTTCTTCGTCCACCTCGGCGCGGAGCGCTCCGAGGCCGAGGACCTCGCCCAGGAAACCTTCGTGAAGCTGTACAAGAGCGCACCCCACTACGAGCCGCGTCAGGCCTTTTCGAGCTACGCGCTGCGCGTCGCACGCAACGCCTGGATCGACCGTCGGCGGCGTGCGGCGGTGCGCCCGGGCGGTGTGTCGCTCGACGACCGAGCTGACGACGGCGCGGCGGCGCTGAGCGAACGACTGACGGCGCCCGCCAGCGATGTGCTCGCGCTCGCCTCCTTGTCGGAGGACCGCGCCCGGCTGCGGCTGGCGATCGCTCAACTTCCGGCCGCGCACGCGGCCGTGTTCGAGTTGGCCGTCCTGCGCGAGCTGCCCTACGCCTCCGTAGCCCAGACGCTGGGCATTCCGGTGGGCACCGTGAAGTCCCGCGTGTTCCACGCGCTGCGCAAGCTGCGCGAGTTCCTCGAGGCCCGCGACGCATGAACCAGCCGCACTCCCGCACCTCGCACTGCCCGTCGGTGAACGGTCTGGGGCGCGAGCACCTGGGCGAAGAGGAGCTGTTCGAGCTGGCGCTCGACGCTTCCGGCGCCCGCGCGAACTGCGCCGCGTGCGACGCACGCATCGACGAGCTGCGCGCCAGCCTGGCGACCCTGCGCAGCGCGGCGCTCGGCGAACAGGCACGCGAGCGGGCCCTGATCCAGCGCGTGCTGAGCGCCACGGTCGGCGCCGACCTGAGCTGGCGCGGGGACGTGCGCCTGATCGTGCGCTTCGCACGCGAACGCCTGCGCGCCTCGGTGTGGGTGCGCGCGGCCGCGGCGCTGCTCGTGCTGCACCTGGGCGCCTTGCCGGTGCTCGCCTGGATCGTGCTCCGCGCCGATCGCGCTCCGAGCGCCTTCCAATCCCAGCTCGAGCCGCTGCCCCGGGAGTCGCTGTTCGCGGACGAGCCCGAGACGCCGCGCGAGCAGCTCACCGAGACCAGCGCCGGCGAGCCGACGCTGGTCGAGCAGAGCCCTGAGACCAGTGACGGGGCGCGCGAGGGCGCGGCGGGCGTCGAACAGGCGCTGGCGCTCGACCGCGCGGCGCTGCGCGCGTTCCGCTGGCCCGCGGCCGACGCCTCCAATCGCCCGAACGACGCCTTCGGACTGCGGCTGTGGGCGCGCTCGCGGGCGGCCCTGCACGGTGAAGCGCCTCCCAATTGGACCCACGGCAATGTCGGCGGCGCCCAGTTGGAAGCGCTGCTCGCGCTGGAACTCGAGCTCGAACTCGACCGGCTGGTGCAGGGCGCGAACCCGATCTCCGCGCAGGCCTTGGCGCAGCGCCTGCACCAACACTGGCGTCCGCAGGCAGGCCTGGGAGAACTGGCGCGGCTGGCCCTGGCGCGCGCGGCTCGGCTGGGCGCCATCGAGCCCAGCCCTGCGGCGGAGGGCGCGCTGCGCGAGCAGGTCTTCGGACGCACGTGGCTGCGAGCCCTCGCCGAGGCCGCGCCGACGCCCGCGAGCGAGCACGTTCGCACGTGGTTGCGTGCGACCTCGCGCTGAGGACCTCGCGCGGCTGGCCCCGCGCGGCTGGTCCCGCGCGGCTGGTCCCGCGCGGCTGGCCCCGCGCGGCTGGTCCCGCGCGGCTGGCCCCGCGCGGCTGGTCCCGCGCGGCTGGCCCCGCGCGGCTGGCCCCGCGCGGCTGGTCCCGCGCGGCTGGCCTCGCGCGGCTGGCCCCGCTCGGCTGGCCCCGCTCGGCTGGCCCCGCTCGGCTGGCCCCGCTCGGCTGGCCCCGCTCGGCTGGCCCCGCTCGGCTGGCCCCGCTCGGCTGGCCCCGCGCTTCCGAAGGCGCGCTTAGGAAGCCGCAACGACGCGCAGCGGCGACCTCGAGGCCAGCGCGCGCTTTACACCGACTCGAACCGTCGTTCGACGAGCGAGCGCCCGCCACGCAGCCGTTTCGCGCAGCCGCGGAACAACAGCGGCATTACGCCGTAGGAGGGAGCGTTCGATAGTCCGCGCTTGAATGCCCCGCTACCCTGCTGCGCCTATGTCGTTCGTCCGACTCGTTGCCGTCTGCCTGTTTGTTGGGTCCACGTCCTCCTCAGCGCCAGCGGCGACGCCGACCGTGCCGCCGCCCTCGCAAGCCGCGGGAGAAGGCGCGGCCAACTCCGAGCCGCTGGCGCTCTCGCTCGAGGCGGCGCTCGAGGCGGCGCTCGCGAACGACCTCGGCCTCGCCCTGGAAGGGGTCAACGCCGAAGCGCAGTCGTTCACTTTCGCCGGCAGCTGGGGCCTCTTCGATCCAGTCGTGCGCGCCTCCGCGTCCTATACGAACTCGCAAGTGCAACAGTTCGTGTTCGTTCCGAACGCCAGTGGGGGCGACTTCCAGACGATTCAGTTCGACGCCGAAACCAAGTCGGCCTCGACGGGGATCGACTACCCGCTGACCACGGGCGGCCGTCTGAGCGCGGACCTCGACTACTCGCGCACGGACGGCTTCAACGCGCCGCTTCCCGTGAGCTCGTCGCTGGCGCTCAACTTCAACCAGCCCCTGCTGCGCGGGCGGGGCGAGAACTACGCCACCAGCCTGCAGCGCGAAAACGAATTGCGCTACCTCAAGCAGGTCGAGCGCGTCCGCCAGACGCGCCAAACGCTGTACCGGCAGGTCAGCGACGCATACTGGGATCTGGTTTCGGCGCGCGAGCAGTTGCTCGTCGCCGACGAAACCCTCGCGCTCGGCCGCGAGCAGCTGGAGCAGAACAAGCGACGCCTCGCGGCTGGCGTGGGGACGGAGGTCGAGGTGCTCCAGGCGGAAACGAACATCGCGCAACGCGTGGAGCAGCAGTTGCTGCGGCGCGTCGCCGTGAAGAACGCCGAAGATCGACTCAAGGGCCTGATGTACCCAGGCAAGAGCCCGCAGACCTGGGAGCGCGAGTTGGCGCCCACCAGCGCGCTGCCCGAGCAGGAGTCCGTTCCGTCGCTCGACTGGAAGGCGGGCGTCGCGATCGCGCTGCAGAAACGCTCCGAGCTCAAGCAGCAGGCGCTCGAGATCGACGTCACCGAGCAGGGGCTGGTGCGCGCGGTGAGCGAACGCCGCCCGACCCTCGATCTGGGGCTCCAAGCGCGCAGCGCGATCCAGTCGGCCAACGAAGGGGACGCGTTCGACGACGTCTTCGGCTGGGAGCTGCCGCAGACCACGGTATCGCTGAACTTCAGCACGCCGCTCGGCAATCGCCAGGCCTTGAACAACGAGCGCTTGGCGCGCGCGAGCATCCGCGCGGCGCGGATCACCTACGATCGACTCGAGTCACAGATCGTCGAAGAGGTGCGCGTCGCCGAGCGCAACGCGCGTTACCAGTTGCAGGCGGTGCAAGCCGCAGCCGCCAGCCGCGCGTTGGCGGAACGACAGTTGAGCTGGGAGCAGTCGCGCTACCGCGAGGGGCTGTCGACCAACTTCCAAGTGCTCGAGTTCCAGCAGCAGCTGGCCGAATCGCGCTACTCGCACACTTTGGCGCGCGCCAACCTGGTCAAGGCCCTGACGCAGCTGGAGTTCGCGCAGGGCGTGCTCGGAGAGCGCGCTCCGTGAGCGCGGAGGAGTCTCGCACCCGCGTGCGCGCGCGGGCTCGGATGCGCGCTGCGATCGGTGTGGCTGCGCTGCTGCTCGGCGGCGGGTGCGAACGTGCCGCGCAGGACGCCCAAACTTCGAGCAACGCAGCCGCCGGGGCGCCGTACGCTCCGAGCGAGCCCGAGTGGTGGGCCCGCGATCCGCGGCTGGAGCATCTGCTGGCGCCGTGCACCAAGTGGGAGCACTACGACGTCGACACCTCGAACGTCGACGCGATCCTGCGCCACATGCTGCTCAAGGGCGACCGCGATGCGCTGCGGCGCGCGCGGGAGGAGATCGCGTTGCGCGGCGCGGCCGGAACGGCGCTGATCGGCAGCATCGTCGACGCTTACCTCGTCGACCCCGACGGCTACGGTCCGCTGCGCAACGCGGTGGACGTGCTCCAGCGCAGCAACAGCCCCGGCGCACGCGAGGTTTTGTTGCGGCTCCTGGACGCGCCCTACGAGGGAGTTCTCGTTCAAGCCGTGACGGCGCTCGGCAAACACGGCCAGCCGCAGGACCTCGAGCGCGCGATCAGCGTGCTCGAGCGCGTGAGCGCCGAGAACAAGACCAACCTGGCCACGGCGATCCACCCGATCGACCCCGCGCGGGTCGACTTGATGTACCTGGACTGGATGGAGGCCGGCGAGGCGCAGATGCTGTGGGACTCCTTCGCGCAGGCCATCGCGCGCTCCGGCGACGCGCGCGTCGCGCGCCGCGCGATCGAACTGCGCCCGAAACTGCCCGAGCGCTATCACGCTCTGCTGGCGGCGCCGGCGGCGCGGGCCGGCGAGGCGGCGGCGCTCGAGTTCCTGCGCTCGGAGTTGCGCTCGGACGCGCCCTGGCGCCGCGAACTCGCCACGGCCGCGCTGGCGGCGGCGGGAATGCCCGATGAACTGGCGAGCGTCGCCGCGGACGATCCCTTGCCGCCGCTCCGCTTGCGCGCGATCAACCTGCTCTCGCCGTCGAGCCCCAAGCTGACCGAGGTGCTGCGCCAAGGCTGTCTGTCGCACGATCCCACGCTCGCCAGCACGTGCCTGAACATCCTGATCGCCAAGGGCGACACCGCAGCCTGCGACCGCGCGCTCGAATGGCTCGCGACCGGCAGTCCGGAGTTGTTGGGCCTCGCCATGACCGCGCTGCAGCCCGCGTTGTCGCGCGATGCGGAGCTTGCCGCGCGCGCGCTCGACGTGCTCTCGCGCCGCACTGGCGCCGAGGGCGCGGCGTCACTCGCCGAGCGCGTCTCCATCCTCGAATCGATCGCGCGCATTCCGCTGCCCGAAGCCGCGCGAATGCTGCGCGAGCGGGCCCGCACCGAAGGCGGCTTGGTCAAGGGGCTTCCTGCGCGGCGCTACCTGTTGCGTTTGGTCGGCAACCTGGGCGAGAACGGCCAGCGCTTGGCGGCCGCCGAGTTGGCGCAGACGAGCGACCCGCAGTTGCGCCTGGACTTGCTCGAGACGCTCACCGTCAGCCGTTCGGGCTTCGCCGCGAACGAAGTGCTGCGCTTGGTGGAGGATGGCGCGCTCGCGCCGCACGAGTTGCTGTTCTGCGCCGAGCAGCTCACTTTGCTCACCACGGTCGAGCAGGCGGCGCCGGTGCTCAAGCGCGCGGTGCTGCGCGTTGAACAGCCGCAGGTGCGGGTGGCCTTGCAGTGCCTGATGTGGCGCGCCTATCCCGGACCGCGTTGAAGCGTTTCTGCGCGTCGCGCAGGGACAGAGCCGAGGCCACGGGCGAGTCCGCGCGCATGCGGCTGAGTTGCGCGGGCCCGCGGCGCCGCGTCGCGCGGGAGGCCAACGCGTCGCGCTACGGCGCGACCGGTCGCCAGAGCGGATCGTTGTCGGCCTGGCGCGGCGGCGAGCCTAGTCCGCTCCACCCGCCGCCCGGATTGGGATGGCCCTCGAGCTTCTCTTTCGCGCTGCGGTACACGTGCACGCCGGTGCGCCCGTGCTCCCACGGCCACGCGACCACCGACTGTCCGTCGGGCGCAAGACCGAAGAGGTACCCGTGGCGGCGCAACACGGCTCCGTCCTCGAGCCAATCCGCGTCCTCGAGGCGCTGCAGCAACTGCTGTTCGTTGGCGAGCAGCGCGCCGAGGTCGCGCACCGGCGCCGCCTGCGCCCGCTCGCACAACTCGCCCAGGCGCGCGGTCAAGCGGCGTGCGTCGGCTTCGTTCTCGCGCAAGGCGAATTCGCGCAGCCGCGGCAGCGACACGAGCAACACGACGACTCCCACGGCGGTCAGCACAGCGGCGTCAGCCCAGTGCAAGCGGCCCGAGCGAGCGCGCGTCGGAACGCGGGAAACGTGTACGAATTTCACGCGGCGGATTGTGCGCTGCTCGATGGGTACGCTGCAAGCATGCTGGAACGTCCGACGCTGGCGCACCTCGCGCCCGACCTGCGCGAAGCCGCGCTCGGCATCGCACGTCGACTGCGCGCGCGCGGCTGGCAAGCGTGGCTCGTCGGCGGCGCCGTGCGCGACCTCGCGCTCGGCAAACCGCCCAAGGACGTGGACTTCGCGACCGACGCCACGCCCGACGAAGTGCAGGCATCGTTCGAACACACCATCGCGGTCGGCAAGGCCTTCGGAACGATCATCGTCGTGCACGCCGGCGTCGAAGCGCAGGTCACGACGTTCCGCAACGAACGCGGACACACCGACGCCCGGCGTCCCGACGAAGTGCAGTTCGGTACGCGCCTGGAAGACGATGCGGCGCGGCGCGACTTCACCTGCAACGCGCTGTACCTCGATCCTCTCGACGGCGCCGTGGTCGATCCAACCGGCGGTCTGCTCGATCTCGAGCGGCGCGTGCTGCGCACGGTGGGCGCGCCGCGCGAGCGCTTCGCCGAAGACGGCCTGCGACTGGTGCGCATGGCGCGCCTGGCGGCCGCACATGGGTTGGACATCGAAGCGGCCACGCTGGCCGGCGCGCGCGAGAGTTCCGCGGCCCTGCGCGGAGTGAGCGCGGAGCGGCGCCTCGCCGAGTTGACGCTGATCTTCCAACGTCCGGCGAGCGCGCGCGCCTGGCGCCTGCTCGAGTCGGCGCAACTTGTGGATGCGCTCTGTCCCGGGCTTTCGACGCTGTGCGCGGGCGACATCGCAGCAGGAGCTCTCGCCGAGCGCTGGAACGCGGTCGAACAACTGGGACCTTCGCCCGGCCCTGCCGCGGGTTTCGCGGTCGTGTTCGATGCCGCCTGGGGTCGCGCCAGCGCCGACGCTGCCGCGCACTCCAAGGCGCGTCACATGCTCGCCGCGCTTAAACCTGCGCGCGAGTTGAGCGACGGCGTGGCGGGCGCCTGGCGCGCGGCGCAGGAGTGGTGGCGGTTGTCGGCCGACGCTGCGGCGCCCCGTTCGGCGCGGATCAAGCTCGTGCGCGACGCGGCTTGGCCCACGGCGTTCGCAGTGTTGTCCGCGTGGCGCCGCGCACGCGGCGAGGACTCCAAGCCCCTCGCCGAGTGGCGCGTGTGGGCGCAGTCGCTGCGCGCGGACGAGCTTCGACCGGCGCCGTTGCTGTCGAGTGACGACCTCGCGCGCAGCGGTCTCGCCAGGGGGCCGCTGTGGAAGCAGACGCTCGAACTCGCGGAGACGCAGCAACTCGACGGTGACCTTCGCACACGCGAGGACGCGCTGCGCTGGTTGGACGAGCGGGTTCGTTCAAGCGCTTCGTGAGGCGCGCTCGGTGGCCGCGGCGACTGACTACGTCGGCGGAAACACGCGTCGCAGAGCTGCAGCCATCGGGAAGCCAGCGAGGATCGCGGCGGCGACGTAGAGCGCGTCGTTCGACGTTCCGCGGTGGGCGAGCACGATCGCCGCGCTGAAGACGAGCAGCCGCCGCAGCGCCATGCCCGTGAAGCGACCACAATCCGCGGGCGTCCAACGCTGCCTGCGGAGAGCCGCTGCGAACAACGGCCACGCAGCGAGCGTGGCGAGCGCGAGCGCCGGCCACGACACGCCGACGGGAGGCTGGGAGTGAACCTGCACGAAGGCAGGCGCCAGCAACAACAAGGCAGCGGACACCGCCGCGCCGCGCGCCGGAGCGCCCTGCTCCGACTCGGCGGCGCGGTCTTCTAAGCGCGCGACGCGCGAAGCTGCGACGACGTAGGCGCCGTACGCGAGGGGCGGCAGCATCCACTCCGTCGGAACGTTCGGAAAGTAGCGCTCCTCACTCGCGAACAACAGTCCGAGTGCGAGGTTCGAAGCGCGGCAGGCTCCGAGCAGCAGAGGGCCGCGCCATGCGCCGCGCGGACCGAAGTCGTAGATCAGCACGAGCGCGGCCATGCCCGCGGCCCAGGCCGCGGCGCCGACGCTCACCAGCGCCGCACTACCGATCGACACGCACAACAGCACGAATCCGAGCAAACGCAGCGCGCCCGCGTTGACCGCGCCGCTGGGCACCGGCCGATCGGGCCGTGTCGCCGCGTCGTGCGCGCGATCGGCGTAGTCGTTGAACGCCATCCCGGCGTGGTACACGCACGAGCTCGCAAGCAGGAGCGGCCACCAACGCTCGAACTGCGGAGCTTCACCAGCGCCGGCGACCAGCGCGCCCGCGGCGACATCGGCGAGCGCCGACGGCGCGAGCGACAAACGCAGCGCGCGTCCCCAGGCCAGCCAGTTCACGAACCGCTCAAGAAGCCGCTCCAGCGCATGATGTCGTTGTACGTGACGTACACGAGCAGCGTCAGGATCAGCACGAGGCCCACGACTTGGCTGTAGCCGAACACGCGCTCCGAAACGGGCCGACCTTGCAGCTTCTCGATCACGAGGAAGAACAGGTGGCCGCCGTCCAATAGGGGAATCGGCAGCACGTTGATGAAGGCGAGGTTGATGCTGAGCATGCACAGGAAGAACAGCAGCTTCAGCACGCCGTGCTCCGACCAGGAGTACGAGACCACTCCGATCGAGATGATCCCGCCCATGTTCTTGCTCGAGACTTCGCCCTGCAGCATGCGCTTGACCATGGACCAGGTGTCGCGCGCGAACTTCCAGTTGGCTTGCACTCCGACCTGCAGCGCTTCGAGCGCCCCGCTGGCGCGGTAGGTGTACATGGCCTCGCGCTGCGCGAAGCCGTAGGCGATGTCGCTCGCCGGTCCCGGAGAAACGGTCAGTTCGCGCGTCTCGACGCGGCCGTCGGCGCCTTCGCGCGCAATCTTGACCAGCAGGCTCTGATCGTCTTTGGCCGCGCCTTGCACGACGGGCAGGAACTCGTCCCAGCCCGCCACGGCGACGCCGTTGACCATCAGGATGCGATCGCCGTCCTGCAGCACGCCGCGGACGCTCGCATTCGGCAGGAGGTAGAGCGCCACTTCGCGCTCGGCGAATTCGAGCGCGATGTTGTTCGCCAACTCGAGCGCTTCCGCGCGCGTGAGCCCACGCATCTCGAGACTGACGCGTTCGCCGGCGCGTTCGACGAGCACACGCGTTGAGTCGCTGCCGCGCAGCAAGCCCAAGTGCAGATCGAGCGGCCGGTGCAGGGCTTGGCCGTTGACCCGCAGCACACGATCGCCGATGCGCAGGCCGAGCGCGTCGACGAGCGGGCTCGCGCGGAGATCCTTGACTCGATCTGCGCTCGGGCCAACACCGAGCATGCGCCGGTCTTCGCGCGGTTTCGTCGTGGGCGTCACGCGAACCGTGCGCGGAGCTTGGCCCTCGCGTTGCACTTGAAGCTCGACCGGCCCGCCTTGCGCAGTCGCGAGCGCGAGCTGTTGGTCGAGCGGCAGCTCGGGCGCATCGCAGACGACGCTCAGGATTCGGTCGTCGTCGCTCAGGCCCGCTTCGCTCGCGGCGGAGTTTGGCGCCACCGCGACGGCGCCGTCGCGGTCCGCTCCCGGCCGCACCCCGATGGTGTAGATGCCGATATCGTCGCGATAACGCGGCGTGATGACATGCGTGCGCGTCTCGCTTTTCCCCGGGTCGACGACCACGACCTGCGCGGGATTGGACGCGCCGAGCGCGACCTCGTGCTCGACGAAATCGAAGGACGCGATGGGCGCGTCGTTCACCGAAACGATGCGCGCGCCGGGAGTCACGCGCGAGTGCCATGCCGGGCTGCCCGGTTCGACCCAGCCGACGACCGGCGCGCTGAACGACACGCCGAGGAACAGCACCAGCGGCATCGCGAGCAACGCGAACACCACGTTCATCAGCACGCCGCCCGAGTAGATGAAGAAGCGCTGACCGACGGTCTTGGCGCGCAGATCATCGGGCGCGGGGCGCGCATCGTTGGCCAAGCGCTCTTCGCCAGCCATGCGTACGAAGCCGCCGATCGGCAGCAACGCGAGCTGATAGACCGTGTCGCCGCGCCGCCATCCCAGGAGCTTCGGCCCGAACCCGAGGCTGAACGTTTCGACGCGCACGCCGCACAGCCGCGCGGCGATGAAGTGGCCCAGTTCGTGAACGAAGATCACCAGCCCGATGCCGAGCACCATCAACACGCTGCGCCAGATCGAGTCGAATTCCATGCGAGGCCCGGTTGTAGACGGCTGGGTGCGAAGATCAAGTGCTGGAGGCGGCTGGCGCGGCGGCGCCCGTCACGCGCAGCGCGTCACGGTGACCCGCCCAGCGCGGGGCGTTCGAGCTCGCTACGGGCGAGCTCACGAGCCTTATGGTCGGCCAGGAGCAGTCGTTCCATGGAGCCTTCCAGGTGTGGACGCTGTTCCAGCACGACCCGATTGATGCGGGTGATGTCCGGAAAGGCGATCCGGCCGGCGAGGAAGGCCTCGACCGCGATCTCGTCCGCGGCGTTCAGCACGGCGCCGCTGTCGCCGCCCTGGCGCACGCACTCGAAGCCCAGTTCGAGCGCCGGGAAGCGCCGCGCGTCGACCGGCTCGAAGGTCAGCTGCCGGAACAAGTCGAAGTCGAAGCCCTTGAGCTGCGCCGGCGCGCGCTCGGGGTAGTGCAGGCAGTAGTGCAGCGGACCGCGCATGTCGGGCGGGCCGAGTTGGGCGAGCACCGACCCGTCGACGAACTCGACCAGCGAGTGCGCCACCGACTGGCGGTGGATCGCGACCTCGATGCGCTCCGCCTCGAGGCCGAACAGGTGGTGCGCCTCGATCACTTCGAGCGCCTTGTTCATCAAGGTCGCCGAGCCGACGGTGATGCGCGGCCCCATCGACCAGTTGGGGTGCTTGAGCGCCATCGCGGGCGTCACGTTCGCGAGCGCGGCGGGCGCGAGGTCGCGGAAAGGTCCGCCGCTCGCGGTGAGCACGATGCGGCGAACTTGGCGCACCGACGCACCGGCGAGGCACTGGTGGATCGCGCACAGCTCGCTGTCGACCGGCAGCAACGCGCCGCCGCGCGCGCGCGCGAGTTCCATGAGCACATCGCCGGCGACAACCAGCGACTCCTTGTTGGCGAGCGCGAGTTGTTTGCCGCGCGCGAGCACCGCGTGCGAGGCGCGCACGCCGCGCGCGCCGACCACGCCGTGCACGGCGAGGTCGTACTCGGCGCGCTCGCACAGCCGCTCGAGCGCATCGGGCCCGCTCAACAGCTCAACCCCGGCCGGAAGGAGCGCGCGGATTCGTTCCGCGGCCTCGAGTTCCTCGACGGCGACGAAGCGCGGTTGGAACTGGGCGACCTGCCGCGCGAGCGCCGCCCACGAAGCGCGCGCGGCCAACCCGACCACGCGGAATCGGCTGGGGGCGGCGCGTACGACGTCGAGCGTCTGCACACCGATCGAGCCGGTGCTGCCGAGGACCAAGATGGGGCGCATGGAGGGTGCGCCTGGTGGGCGGCGCGGTGGTTGCTCCGGCAGCGAAGCGACTTTAAGTTTAGAAACGCGCGCGGTGCGTCCAAGGGCTCAAGTCGCCGGCGTCGACAGTTCGCACGAGAGCCTTCGGCGCCGCGCACGGAATTCGACCCTTGGGAGCCCACGCAACCGCCCGCCACTGCCCGCAGTGCGGCGCCCTGTTCGAACGCGCCGTTGTCGAGGGACGCGAGCGCCCGCGCTGCCCGGCGTGCCGGTTCGTGTGGTACGAGAATCCTGCCGCGGCCGCGGCCGCGATCGTTCTGGACGCCCGGGGGCGCGTGCTGCTCGTACAGCGCGCCATCGACCCCTTCCGCGGCGCCTGGGCGCTCCCGGCGGGCTACCAGGAGCTTCACGAAACCGCCGCCCAGACGGCCCAGCGCGAGGTGCGCGAGGAGGCCGGCCTGGAGATCGAGGTGCTCGAGCTCTTCGATCTGCTGCGCGTCGAAACGCCCGGACGGCGCGCGGCGAACCTCGCGGTGTACCTGTGCCGCGCTCTGTCACCCACGCTGTGCGCCGGCGACGACGCCCTGGCCGCCGCGTGGTTCGAACTCGATTCCCTGCCCGAGCCGCTCGCCTTCGCCAATCGCGAACGGATCCTCGCTCCCTTGGCGCGCGACCCACGCTACCTTCGCAGGCTGCAAGCTCCATCCATGACCTCGCCCACCCGTTCTGCAGCGACTGAAACTTCGATCTCCTACCGCGACGCGGGAGTCGATATCGAGAAGAAGTACAGCGCCGTCGAGCGCGCCACGGAGTCGATCCGCTCCACCTTCACGCCCGGCGTGGTGGGGGATGTCGGCGCCTTCGGCGGCTTGTTCGATCTGGCGCGCGCGGGAGTCGGCCAAGGCCTGCTCGTCGCGAGCGCGGACGGCGTCGGCACCAAGCTCGAAGTGGCCAAACGCGCGGGCGTGCACCACACCGTGGGGCGCGACCTCGTCAATCACTGCATCAACGACATCCTCGTCCAGGGCGCGCGGCCGCTGTTCTTCATGGACTACGTCGCCGTGGGCACGATGACGCCCGAGGTCGTGAGTGAGCTGATCCGCGGCTGCGCGGACGGCTGCCGCGAGAACGGCGTCGCGCTGCTGGGCGGCGAGACCGCGGAAATGCCCGGCCTCTACAAGCCCGGCGACTTCGACCTGGCGGGCTTCATCGTGGGCATCGTCGAGCCCGCCAAGCTCCTCGACGGCTCGCGCGTGCGCCCCGGCGACGTCGTGCTCGGACTGCCCTCGGCCGGCCTGCACACCAACGGTTACTCGCTGGCACGCAAGATCCTGTTCGAGCACTTGGGGCTCGACGTCAGCGACCGCCCCGCGGCCCTGGAAGGCCGCAGCGTGGGGGAGGCGCTGCTCGCCGAACACCGCTCGTACCTCAAGGTGCTGTGGCCTCTGCTCGAGCGCGGTGCTATCCATGCCATGGCGCACATCACAGGCGGCGGCTTGGTCGACAACCTGCCGCGCGTCCTGAACGGCAACGACGCTCTGCTCGACCGCACGACGTGGAGGCCGCCGGCGCTGTTCCGCTACCTGTGCAGCGCCGGCAATGTCGACCGCGAGGAGTCCTACCAGGTGCTCAACATGGGCGTGGGCATGGCGTTGATCGTCGACGCCGCCCAGGCCCAGAACATCGTCCGCGAGCTGCAGGCCGCGGGAGAGGCGGCGTGGCGCCTGGGCGAAATCGCCCGAGGCAGCGGAGTCGTTCGCTTCACTCGCTGAAGGACGCTGACTTTCCGAGCGGCTTGCGCTGGAACCCATGCGCGCCTGACACGAAGCTTCCACCCGGTCGCCGCCGGCCGCGGGCGATCGCAGACCAACCCAGAGATCAAACCGACCGCTATGCAAACACCGAACTTCACGAACTGCCTTCGCCGCGCTGGATCGGTTGCGGGCCTAACCCTCCTGGTAGGCGCCTTGGCTTCCGCTGCGTGGCAGTCGCTGCAGTGGGGCGATGCGGACCACAAGAAAATGGGCAAGGCGCTCGCCAAACTGGCGGCCGAGAAGACGAGCGACAAGGACATCGAGAAGGCCCGAGCGGAGATCCTCGGGGATCTGGAGAAGCTGGGACGCAAGGCGGGTGCGAAGACCGACGAAGCGGCTGTGGAACTTGCGCTCGCGGCGCACTCGGACATCGGCAAAGCGCTGGCCTACTCGAAGGAGTTCTCGCGCACCCTCAAGCCGGGCAAGGTCGAGGCGCGCAAGTCCCAGTTCCGCGAGACGACGACCGACTACGCCTTGAGCCTTCCGGCTGCCTACAAGCCCACGAACGCACCGATTCCGCTGATCCTGTGCGTCCCAGGCCTCAAGGACGGAAAGCCGACGGATCCGCAGCGCTTCCTGCAGGATCAGTTGCAAGACACAGCCGTGCGCGAAGGAGCGGCCATCGTCGCTGTCGCGATGCCCGGTGGAACCGCGAACTGGGTCGAGCTCGGCAGCGACGCCAGCCCGGGAGGGCTGTTCGCGCTGATGAGCGTGTACCGCGACGTCACCAAGGCAGCCGCGGTCGCCCCCGACAAGATCTTCGTACTCGGGCGCGAGCAAGGCGCCGCGGCCGCGATGGCGCTGGGCGCGCGCTTCCCGCACCTGTTCGCCGGCGTCGCCGTGATGGCCGCCGATATCGAGCCGCTCTCCGTAGCGAACTTCTGCAACCTCTCGACCCTGCTGCAGGGCGGCGCCAACAGTTCGGCCTTCGAAGCGCAGATCAAGGAAGCGGGCTACAACAACTGCACGATCAAGGCCGACGCGACGGTCGCGGACCTGTGGACCTGGATCACGCAGACCGCGCGCGCCACCAACCCGGCCAAGGTGGTGATCGAACCCGGCGTGGCGCGGATCTCCAACGCGTACTGGCTGAAGTTCCCGGCCGTCGACGGCATGCAGGGCAAGGTGTCGGCAACCGCGGATCGCTCGAGCAACACGATCAAGATCGACTGCCCGGCGGACGTGGCCTCGATCACGGTCAGCTTGAATGACGCGCTGGCCGACCTCTCCAAGCCGATCACCTTCGTGATCAACGGCCGTGAGCAGACCCACAAGGTGGTCCGCAACCTCGTCGACATGCTCGACTTCATCCAGCGCGGCGCGAGCGACGGAACGCGCGTGTATGTGACCAAGATCCTGCTCGACGTCCCGCGCTGAAAGCCACGCTGCGACAGGAGCCGCAGGCCATGACCGATTCCGCCTGGCGCGCTCTGGTGCTCAGCGTCGGCGCGCTGTGCGGCGCGGCGACGATGACGGTGGAACTGGCCGCGGTGCGGCTGCTCGCGCCGTGGTTTGGAACCAGCACCACCGTTTGGACCAACGTCATCGGGGTGATCCTCCTGGCGCTGGCTCTGGGCTATGCGCTCGGCTCGCGCCTGTCTTCGCGTCCCAATCCCGCGCGGGACCTCGCACTCTTGCTCGGCGGCGCCGCAGCGTGGGGCGCCTGGTTGCCCGCGCTGGCCAGGCCGCTGTGCGAAGCTCTGCTCCCCAGCGACCTGGCGCTCGACCAAGCCGCCGACCTCACGGCCTGGGGCAGCCTCGCGGCCACCTTGGTTCTGTTCCTTCCGCCGGCCGCTCTGCTCGGCGCCGCATCGCCGCTGTGCACGGAGAGCATGCAGCGCTCGACCCGAGCGCACGCGGGCTCGGCGGGCGGCGCGGTGATGTGCGCGTCGACGCTGGGAAGCCTGGTAGGCACGTTCGCCACCACGCACGTCCTCACTCCGCAACTGGGTTTGTCCTGGACCTTCTTGGTCGCCGCGCTCGCGCTGCTGCTTTGCTCCCTGGCGTTGCTCGCCGCACGGCCGCGCGGGCTGATGAGCGTGGCCGTCTTCGGTCTTGGCGCTGGTGTCGCCGCGGCGCTCTACGGGTCGCGCGTGGAACGCTCCGCGCTGCCCGAAGGCGTGAGCGAGCTCGCCCAAGCCGAAAGCAGCTACCAATCGCTGCGCGTGGTCGAGGATCGGCGCTGGGGCGAGCCCCAGCGCCTCTTGCAAGTGAACGAGGGCCTGGACTCGTTCCAATCCGTGTGGGTCGCACGCGAGGGACTCCTCGGGCCGGGCTTCTACTACGACCTGTTCGCGCTGCCGGCCTGGTGGTCGGGGCGAGACGGGCCGTGGCGCGTGGCGGTGATCGGCCTGGGCGCGGGCACGGCCTTCCGCGTTTTGCGCGGCGCCTCGCCGCCGCAAGCGCAGCTCGAGCTGAGCGGCGTGGAGATCGATCCCCAGGTGCTCGAACTCGGGCGACGCTGGTTCGAACTGCCCGAAGGAAGCGGCACGGTGCTCGGCGGCGTCGACGGGCGCGCCGGACTGCGCGTGCTGCCCGGCCCTTTCGAACTGGTGGTGCTCGACGCCTACCAGAACCAGGTCGAGATCCCCGCGCATCTCGCCACATTCGAGGCGCTGCGCGAGGCGCGCCAAAAGCTCGTCGACGGCGGCTGGATCGCGATCAACGTCGGCGGTTTCGGCTTCGACGACCCGGTCGTCAACGCGCTGGGGCTCACGCTCGCGGCGGCGTTCGATGGCGAGTGCGTCGGCTACCTGACGCCGCGCTCGCGCAACGTGCTGCTGTACGCCCGCGTGGGAGCGCGAGTCCCGACGCCGGAGAGCGCGGATTTCTGGTTCGAGGGGCCGGTCGGCGCCGCGCTTCTGCCCGCGCTCTCTCCGAGGCCCTCTTGGAGACGCTACACGTGTGCGCCGCAGGATGCGCCGCTGCGCGACGAACACTGTCCGATCGAACACCTGCAGCAGCGCTCGCTCGAGGAAGCCCGTGAACGCTTGGCGCGTCGCTGAGTGCGCGCTCGCCTTGTGCCTGAGCGGCGCCCCCGCGCTCGCCCAGCAGGACCCGGCCGTCGCCGAAGCGAACACCGCCTTCGAACGCGGTCGCTACGACCTGGCGTGGTCGGCTACCGAGGCTATCACCTCGGACGAACTCCGCGCGAGTTGGCGCTTCCACGTGCTGTACCACGCGGGCAACCTCGCCGGCGCCCTCGAGGAGGCGCTCGTGGGCCTGCGCGCCGCGCCAGACAGCCAGGAACTGCTGCAAAACGCATTGATCTGCTCGCTGACGCTCGGGCTCGGAGAGCGCAGCGGGCAGCTGCGTTCCCAGTGGCGCGCAGCCCTCGACCGCCGCCCGCTCGCTGACGACGCCAAGGCAAGTTGGGAATCCAGCTATGCACGTTACGCGCCGCAGGTCGACGTGCTCCTCGAGCGCGACGAGCGCGCCGCTTCGCGTGCGCGGGCGGCGCGCTCGCTCAGCTTCGGCGGCGCCGCGGGGGTCGGAGTGCTCGCGCTGCTGCTGGGACTGCGGCGCCGGTCCGGGCAGCCGCACCACGCAACCGGCTGAACGGCGTCGCGCGAGCCGGCCGACCTGCGCGACGCGCCACCCGCAAGCCCTCCCGAAAACACGCGATCCCGCGCCTCTCGTGCGAGAGGCGCGGGATCGTTGTCGAATCGGGTGTCGCGCGCGGAGGGAGACCGAGCGGCCAGCTGGCGCAGCCGCTCGTTTTCCTGCTCCGCAGCTCAGCTCACAGGATGTCCAGGATGCCGGTGCCCTGGGCGGGGTTCGTGAGCGACGCCGTGTTCGCGAAGTAGTTGATGTTGACCGAGATCTTGGCGTTCCAAGGCAGGTCTTCCTTGTCGGCCACGATGCCCAGAGCCACGGCGGCGAAGCCGCGCGCGCTCTCGGTCTTCTGCTTGTCCTTGAGCATCGCGATCAGCGGGTCAACCGAGTTCTTGTCGCCGATGAAGCCCAGCGCGGACGAGATGGCGGCCTGAGGCGCCATACCGGTCGCGTTGTCGAGCATCGCGATCAACTCCTTGACCAGATCCTTGTCGCCGAGCATGCCGAGCGCGATGGCCGCCGACTTGAGCAGGTCGGGACGGTACTGAGACTTCTTGACGATCGCCTGGATGCGCTCGATCGACTCGCGGTCGTTGATCAGACCCAGACCGATCGAGAGGAAGCCCTTGGCGCCGTCGTCTCCGATCTTCTCGAGCTTCTCGATCAGCACGTCCTTGCCGCCGCTGTCGCGCATGATGCCCATCGCGATGGCGTAGGCGCCGACTTCCGGCGGAGCCTTGGCTTCGCCGAGCGCGCCGCGCAAGACCGACGCCGTGTCAGGGCTGACGAGCATCCCCTTGACGTTGTCGGTCACTCCGCGTTCGAGCACTCCCAACGCCAGCGCCACCCACGGGCGGTAGACGCCCTTGGCCTTGGAAAAGGTCTCGAGAAGGTACTTGCGCGAGTTGTCCTTGTTCTTGGGGTCGACCGCGAACATCGGGTTCGCGCCCGTTCCCGGACGGCTCGAGCACTGAGCCAGAGCGATGGCGGCGAAGTGCTTGGCCATCACGTTGCTCGCGAGCTCTTCCTTGGCTTCCATCAGCGCCTTGCGGATGGCGACATCCAGCGGCTGGTCGTCCGCGTCGCCCAGCTGCCCCAGCGCGATCGCGCAGCTCGCCTGCACTTCGTTCTTGGCCTTGCTGAGCTTGCGAACGTCTTCCATGAAGACGGCGGCCGCGTAGTTGCGCAGGTTGGCGGCGCCAGCGGAGTCCGCCGGCAGGTCCGAGAGGAGGCGCGCGACGGCTTGCGGCACGTGCGCGCGAACCAGGAAATTCAGGCCCTGCTCGTCCTTGAACAGGCCCATCAGCCACACGACCTGGTCGAAGCGCGACTTGATCTCGGTGACCTTCGGCGGATCCTTCCTCGGATCGAGCGGCGTCGCCATCGCGGCTTCGTCGACCGGAAGAGCGATCAGGCCGACCGAGCTGATGCAGGCCACCGCGAGGTCACGCGTGGCCATTTTGCGCGCCTCACCGTCGACGAGCCTGACCAGCGTGTCGACGATCTGCTTGCGCGTCTCGTCCTTGGCCTTGTAGCCGAGCAGGCCCAGACCGTACGCCGCGAACGCGCGCGAGCGGTCGGTGATGCGCTCGGTCGTCTGCACCTTGTGGTTGTTGCGCAGGATCTCCGCCTTGTCGTCGACCAGCGCGGTCAGGATCTCGAGGTTCGCCGGGTCGTCGCTGGCGAGAATGCCGAGCGCGAGACCGGCGGTCTCCTTGATCTCCTGGTTGGAGTCGGCGAGGAACGGCTTGATGTACTCCGAGAAGCCGTCGATGGCCTTGCCGCTCTCGTCCTTCTGATCACCGATCTTCGCCAGCGCCATCATCGCGCCGGTGACGATGTGGTTGTTCTTCTCGGTCTTCAGCGCTTCCTTGAGCGCCGGAACGATCACGCTGCGGATGGTCGTTTCGCTGGGGCGCAGCGTGTCGCGCGCCTGCGACTTCTCGCCCTGGCCGATGAAGAACTCATCCGAACCCGTGGAGGTCGAAGCCGAGTGGACGTGCGACTTCAGGTTGATGTACGGCTCACGGTTGAAGCCCCACCAGTAGTCCCAGATGGTGAGGTCCGGGCCGGTGTCCGTGCTGCCAGGGCCAGATTGGGGACCACCGCCGCCGCCTGGCGGAGCGCCGCCGGGGCCGCCCGGGGAAACCGGGCCAGGAGACGTGGGGCCGGGCCCGCTGGGGGCGCCGGGGGCGCCGCCGCCGCCGGGCGAGCTGGGGCCGCCGCCGCCGCCGCCGCCACCGCCCGCGGGCACGGTGTCACCCGGGCCGCGGTAGGTGCCGCCGTGACCGGAGGAGAGGTCCTGGAGCAGGACCGCGCCGCCGGCGATGAGAGCTGCTGCGAAGATGAGTTTCTTCATGGTTGGTTGGTTTCGACTGACTCCAGGCGCTGACGGCCGCAGGTCAGCCGACGAGGTTGGCTGCGGAGCGTGTCGACCGGGAGTATGGCCGGGAGTTTGGGAAGAGCAGACGGACAGGCGAGGCGTCCGGTGGACGGAGGCTTCGCGACCGACGGACGCCGCGCGGGCGTCGTCAAGCGTGACTCAACACGTTACCGGCGGGTCGCCGGGGCACGCCCCAGACCAGGACCCGGAGAATGTAAGGCAAGCACCGTGCCAAGCTCGAGCGAACGCGCGCAGGGGCTCAGAACACGTTCAGGAGGTGTCGGACCGCACCGGGCGGCAAAACTCGCGTTCCGACGCCGTAACGCCCCCAGGCCATTGCGTGACCTGGGCGCCGGCGCGTCACACGCCCTCGCCCTGCCCGCTGGGCGGACGCTCGGTCGCGCTCGCCAGAAGGTAGTCGCGGTTGAGCCGCGCGATGTTCTCCACCGAGATCGCCTTGGGGCAGGCGGCCTCGCACTCGTAGATGTTGCCGCAGTTGCCGAAGCCCTCGGCGTCCATCTGGGCCACCATCGCGAGCACGCGGCGGCTCCGCTCCGGCTTGCCCTGGGGCAGCAGGCCGAGGTGGGAGATCTTCGCGCCGACGAACAGCATGGCGGCCGCGTTCGGACAGGCCGCGACGCACGCGCCGCAACCGATGCACGCCGCGGCGTCCATCGCGAGGTCGGCGTCTTGCTTCGGCGCGGGCAGCGAGTTGGCGTCGCGCGCCGACCCGGTGTTCACCGAGATGAATCCGCCCTTGGCGACGATGCGGTCGAACGCGCTGCGGTCGACCACCAGGTCCTTGAGCAACGGGAACGCGCGCGCACGGAACGGCTCGATGAAGATCGTGTCGCCGCTCTTGAAGCGCCGCATGTGCAGTTGGCACGTCGCGGTCTCGCGCTCGGGGCCGTGCGCTTGACCGTTGATCATCATGCCGCAGCTGCCGCAGATGCCCTCGCGGCAGTCGTGGTCGAACGCAACGGGATCGCGCCCTTCCAGCACGAGCTGTTCGTTCAGCACGTCGAGCATCTCGAGGAACGACATGTCGGGCGACACGCCGTGCAACGGGTAGGTCTCGAAACGGCCCTGCGCCTCGCTCGACTCCTGCCGCCAGATGTGCAGCGTGAGGTCGAGCCCGCCTGTTCCGTGGTCGTCGTGTCCGCCGCTCACTTGTAGCTCCTCTGGGTCAGCTTGACTTCCTCGAACGCGAGCGGCTCGGTGTGCAGCGACCAACGCGGCGCACCGCCCGCTTGGGCGTGCTCCCACGCCGCCACGTAGCAGAAATTCTCGTCGTCGCGGCGCGCCTCGCCCTCTTCCGTCTGGTACTCCTCGCGGAAGTGGCCGCCGCAGGACTCGCTGCGGTGCAGCGCGTCGATCACCATCAACTCGCCGAGTTCGAAGAAATCGGCGACGCGGCCGGCGTTCTCGAGCGACATGTTGATGCTCTCGTTCTCGCCGAGAACGCGCACGTCCTGGTGGAACTCTTCGCGGAGTGAGCGGATCTGCCCCAACGCGTGGGTCAGGCCCTTCTCGGAGCGGCCCATGCCGCAGTAGTCCCACATGATCAGTCCCAACTGGCGGTGGAACTGGTCCACGGTGCGGCGACCGTCGGTCGCCAGCAGCTTCTTCACGCCCGCGCGCACAGCGCTTTCCGCTTGGCGGAACGCCTCGTGTTCGGTGGTCACCTTGCCCAGCTTGCGCGAGGCGAAGTGCGCGCCGATCGTGTAGGGGATCACGAAGTAGCCGTCGGCGAGACCTTGCATCAGGGCGCTCGCGCCCAGTCGGTTCGCGCCGTGGTCCGAGAAGTTCGCTTCGCCGAGCACGAACAACCCCGGCACGCTGCTCTCGAGGTTGTAGTCGACCCACACGCCGCCCATCGTGTAGTGGACCGCGGGGTACATGCGCATCGGCACGCGGTACGGGTCCTCGTCCGTGATGCGTTCGTACATCTGGAACAGGTTGCCGTAGCGCTCGCGGATCTTGTTCTCGCCGTCGCGCTTGATCGCGTCGCGGAAGTCGAGGAACACGCTCATTCCGTTGCCGCCGACGCCTCGGCCGTCGTCGACCATTTGCTTGGCTGCACGCGACGCGATGTCGCGCGGCACTAGGTTGCCGAAGCTCGGGTAGCGGCGCTCGAGGTAGTAGTCGCGCTCCGCTTCAGGGATCGAGTCCGGCGAACGCTGGTCGCCCTTGTTCTTGGGCACCCACACACGCCCGTCGTTGCGCAAGCTCTCGCTCATCAGCGTCAGCTTCGACTGGTGCGAGCCGCTGACGGGGATGCAGGTGGGGTGGATCTGCGTGAAGCACGGGTTGGCGAACAGCGCGCCGCGCTTGTGCGCCCGCCAGGCCGCCGTGACGTTCGACTTCTTCGCGTTGGTCGAGAGGTAGAACACGTTGCCGTAGCCGCCCGTGCACAGCAGCACCGCGTCGCCGGCGTGGGACTCGATCTCGCCGCTGACGACATCGCGCGTCACGATGCCGCGCGCGATTCCGTCGACCACGACCAGGTCGAGCATCTCGTGACGAGCGTGCAGCGTCACGCGCCCCAGGCCGACCTGACGCATGAGCGCCTGGTACGCGCCGAGCAGCAACTGCTGTCCCGTCTGTCCGCGCGCGTAGAACGTGCGGCTGACCTGGGCGCCGCCGAACGAGCGGTTGTCCAGCAAACCGCCGTACTCACGTGCGAACGGCACTCCCTGCGCGACGCACTGGTCGATGATGTTGTTCGAGACTTGCGCCAGGCGGTAGACGTTCGACTCGCGCGCGCGGAAGTCGCCGCCCTTGACCGTGTCGTAGAACAGGCGTCGGATCGAGTCGCCGTCGTTGGGGTAGTTCTTGGCCCCGTTGATGCCGCCTTGCGCAGCGATCGAGTGCGCGCGCCGCGGGCTGTCGTGGACGCAGAACACGCTGACCTGGTAGCCCAGTTCCGCGAGCGACGCCGCCGCCGAGGCGCCGGCGAGACCGGTGCCGACGACCAGCGCGTGGAATTTGCGCTTGTTGGCCGGGTTGACGAGCTTGAGCTCGAAGCGGTGCTTGTCCCAGCGCTCCGACATCGGCCCGCTGGGGCACTTCGAATCGAGCTTCGATTCGCTCGCGCGCGTGAACAGCTCAGAAGCGGTAGTGGTGGTGGAATGCATGGGTGAGGGCCTGGAAGGGTTGTTCAGCTCCAGGGCCAATTGCCCTTGTAGATCAAGCACAGCACCGGAAACGTCGCAAAAAGACCCGCGACGACGACCGCCAGACCTGCGCCGGTCTTGCGGATGCAGGCGTCGTAGGCCGGGTGCCGCAGTCCGAGCGTCTGCAGCGCGCTCTGGAACGCGTGCCAGAGGTGAACGCCCAAAGCGATCATGGCGACGAAGTAGATGCTCGCACCCAGCGGAGTCGACAGGCGCGCGACGACAACCTTGGCGAGCGTGGCCGGGTCGGGGTGCGCGAGCAGCCCCTTCATCAGCCGGAAATCGATCACGTGGATCACCACGAAGATCCCGATGACGACGCCGGTGGCGATCATCGTGACGGATGCGGCGGAGCGGCCGCCCTTGGGCGCGGCGTCCTTGTAGCGCGAGGGCCGCGCCTCGCGGTTCTCCATCGCGGCTCGCATCCCTAGGCCAATGTGCACGACGAAGAGCAGCAGCAGGCCCGCTTCCGCGATCCACAGCAGCGGGCCGAGGTCGGCGAGCTTCTGGGCATAGGCGGCCATCGCGCTGCCGTCCGAATCGACGAACAACGTCATGTTGCCGGCGAGGTGGACGACCAGGAATCCGATCAAAGACAGGCCCGTGAGGGCCATCAAAAGCTTCTTGCCGATCGAAGAGCGCAAGAAGGTCTGCAGGCGGCTCGTCATCGCGTGTGGCTCCGCGCGTGCGTCGACATGTGGGGACTTCAGGCGGCGTCGCGCAGGAGCAATGCGGCGCGGCCAGATGAGTTTCGGGACCGTATCGGAGCGCTCGGGCGCGGGCAATTGTCTTGCGCCGAAATCACGCCCCTGCAAGCCAGCTCTTGTGCCGCTAGCATGCGCCAGCTTGGCCGATCTGACTCGTCTTTGGCTGTTGCGCGACACGCAATCGAGTGCGCCGTCCTCCGCGCCTGCATCGGCCCCGCTGGTGGCGCGCTACGTCGTGCACGAGGCGCACGGCGGCTGGAGCGTCGCCGCGGAAATGGGGGAGCCAAGTCCCCCGCCGGGTGCGCGTTTGGAGGACGCCAACTGGCGCGAGATCCTGGCGCGCGTCGCCGGGCTCCACGCCGGTCAACAACTCGCGCTGCGCGCTCCTGCGCGCCTTCTGGAACTCGCCGCGCGCGAGGCGCTTGGCCTCCCCGAGTTTGCTCTCCCTGGGAACGCCCGCAACGTCGTGATCGACTGGCCGGCACGCGCCGCCGCGCACCTGCGCTGCGCGTTCATCGGCCTCGACCTCGACTGGGCGCCGCCGCCGCCGCCCAAGACCGTGGCGCGGTTTCCTGGCGGTCCTGGAGCAGCCGCCACCAGCCGCACGTGAGGCGTCGCGATCGCACGCCGCCGGGTTGGTTGGGAAGCAGCGCCGCAGCCGGGGCGACGGACCAGACGGTGAGGCGTGGCTGGTGGGCTCGAACGCACGAGCCGCCGTCCTGGCTGGCTGGAGGCCATATTGGGTGCAACATAACGTACATTATCAGAAGTCATGTCTAGGGAGTCTCGGCGGCCTCGAACGGCCGCAGCCCGCCCCAAAACCGGCGTCGCCGGAACACCCAACCCGGCCTCACTCCGAGGCGCTCAAGGGTTCGCTCGATCCGTCCGACGAGCGCTGCATGCACAAGTCAGTCTCGCTGGCGTGGACCGCGCTCGCCCTGGTGACCGTCGCCGCGTGTTCGGCGCGGTTCGGCCAACGCCCCGACGCCGCCGGCCGCGGCGCGCCGGAGTTCGACCTCCAGGTGGCGCGCGCGCCCTTCGAACAGGTCGACGTCAACTGGAAGCACCGCCTCGACCAACCGTACGTCTACGTCGAAGCGTTGGGCAGCTACACGCTGGTCGGCCGCGCTCTGGACGAGCTCTTCAGCGCGGTGCGCGCCCAAGGCGTCGAAGCCAGCGGGCCGCCCTTCGTCCTGTACTACGACGACCCGGGACGCAAGCCGACCAGCGAGCTGCGCCTGCGCGCCTGCATCCCGACCAGCGCCGGCGCCGCGGCTGCCTTGCCGCTGGCGTACGACGTCCTGCCGAGCACCACGGTCGTCTACGCCTACGTCGCCGGTCCGTATCCGGAAGCGCCGCGCGCGTATCCGGCGTTGTTCAGCTACCTCGCGCGGATGAACTGGGTCGAGAACGGCCCGATCCGCGAGGTGTACTACCGCAGCCCGGCCGAAGTGAAGGACTGGAGCGAGCTGGTGTGCGAGATCCAGTTGCCCGCGGGCATGACGCGCTGAACGCGCGACCGCAGTTCGCACCCAGTCCGCGTCAAGGCGCCAGCGCCGCGACCTGCGGCGGATAGCAGCAGTGCACCTGCGCCTGCCCGCTGTCGTCGACGCTCATCCGCAACCAGTCGCCGGGCGCGAGCAGTTCCGCCAAGCTGCGCTCGAGTTGAACGTCGAGTTCGTCGCCGCGTCGATCGCGCACCCGCGCCGCGCCGCCCGCGAGCGTGAGCAACTGGTACAGCGCGCCGCGCTCGGGATCGCTCGCCGCGCTTGCGCGCCGCGCGTTGGCCTCGATCACCCGCGGCAACAGCGACTCGAGGGCGGCGATGTGCTCGCGGTACGCGTCGCCCAGCGCAATGTCCTGCGTCTCCTGCGTCCAGTCGCAGAAACGCTGCAGCGCGCTCAGCACCTCGCGCGCTTGGTCGCCGCCGCTCAACGCGCCGCGCTCGGGCAACCACAACGCTGCGAACAGCAGCAGTTCGTGAGCCCCGAGGTTCTCGAACACGCCGATGTTCTCGCCGAACTCCGCGAATTTGGCGAGCGGCGCCGCCGCGCGGGCCGCCTCGGGGCCGTGCTCACGCTCGGTCTCCCACACGTATTCCTGGACCATCGCCGCCACGACTCCCGGAAAGTCCGGCGCCGGCGCGCCGTCGATCGCATCGGGGTCGATCTCTTCGCTCTCGAGTTCGAGGTCGCGCTCGAGTTCGCGGAACAGTTGCTCGAGGTCGCGGCCCGCTTCGCGGCCGCGATCAAAGGCCTCCATCGCGGCGCGCACATCACCGCGCACCGTGTCCTTGCGTTGCGGCGCCGCCGCAGGCGCCGCGCGCTGCGGGCCCGCCAGCGCCGGCCAAGCTTCGAGGAGCAGCCGCCGCGCTTGCTCGAGATCGACGTGCGTCTCGAAGGCGAGCTTCTCCAGGACGACCGCCAAGCCGTCGCGCACGCCGTGCACCCAGCGGCCGGGCTCGTAGGGCGTCGCCGCCAGTTCCTGGAACAGCGCTTCGATCTCGACCGCGCCCAGACCGGAGCGTGCGAAGAACTCTCTGGCGCGCTTGAGCGGTTCCGCGTTCGCGAACCCACCGCCGCCCCAGAACATGACCTCGAGCTCGAGCTGCGACAGGCGCAGCACGCCGCGCCGCCCCAGCCGCAAGTTCTCGACGTCGCGTTGCAGCGCCTCGCGCAGACGTGCGTTGCGGAACACCCCCGCCGCCGGCGAGACCGAGTACAGCGACTCGCCCACGGCGAACAAGCGTCCGACGATCAGATCTCCCGGCGCGAGCTCGCGCGACGCCTCGGGTTCGTGCAGCGGATACTCGCCGCCCGCGCCCAGGTCGCGCACCCACGCGCCTTCGCCGGCGTTCACCGAGGTGACTTCGAACACGCCGCAGCGCGAGCTGAGCAGCGCCTGCAGCGCGCTCTCCTCGAGTTCGGGCGCGTCGAGTTCGGCCAGATGGTGCAGCGCCCACTCGGCCGGCGCGCCGCCCAGCGCATCGCTGGGGCGCTCGAGCAGGAACCACTCGGCGTGGCGGCGGGCCATGCGCCGCGCCTCGTCGGCGTCGGCGGTGCGCGGCGCCGCACTCGCGAACTCGAGCGCGCTCTCGCTGTACTCGCGCTCGACACCGCCCTGCGATGCGAGGGCCTTGCGCAGACCGTCCAGGGTGGACTCGACGTCGATCGGTTCGAAGCTCATGCGGCGCGAGATTCTAGGGGCGCGCGCACGTGCGGCCCCCACTGGAATCCGCGATCAGCTGGCGCGCAGTCCGCGGAACCAGGCGGCGCGCGCCGCCAGCGCCGGCGCGAGCGCTTCGTCGAGCGTGCTGTCGCGCACGGCGCAGGATGCGCAGGCGCCGCGCAAGCGAACCTCGACGACGCCGCGCTCGTCGACGCCCACCAGCTCGATGCGGCCGCCGTCCGCCGCGACGAGCGGCTGCAACTGCTGGAGCACCTCCGCCGCCTCGGCGACGCGCTGCGGGTCCCCGTAGGGCGCGGCGCCTTCCGGCGTGCTCCACAGGCGCGAGAGCCACTCCAGCATCCCCATCCTCCCGCGGCGCTTCAGCTGCGAAACCAGCTGGCCGGAAGCAGCATGGACCAAGCCTCACCTTCGCGTTCGAAGAGCGCCCGTCCGTCGAGTTCGTCGCGCACGAGCTCGAAGGCGGCTTGCGCGCCCTCGGCGCCTGCCGAGCCGCACAGCGCGAAGTGTTCTCCGCGGCGCGCGCCGAGCAACTCGAGCGCCTGACGTTCCTTGGCCAGGCCGGCTGCGACGAGGACCTGGGCGAGGCCGAGGCACACGGCGCTGTCGCCCGGCCCGTCCGCCGCCGGATCGAGCTGCGGAAGCTCGCTGCGCGCGAAGCGGCACGCACTGCCGTGGCGCGCCAACGCCGACGCGACGAGCGAAACCGTCGCGCGCAGCCCTTCGCTCCAACGCCGCTCGCGCAACAGATCGACGCCCAGTCCGGCGGCGGCCAGGCCCATGAGCCAGCCCTGTTCGCGCGCCCGTTCGGAGGCCCAGGCCAGATCCTCGCCCGCGGCCCCGAGCAACGCTCGTTCGTCGAGGTCGAGCAGCGCGCGCACGCCCACGATGCGCTGCGTGGTGTTGCCGATGTCGTGCAGCAGCGCCGGCAGGAGCTCGCGCATCAAGGCGGCGCGAGCTGCGGCGTGCGCGTTCGTGTTCATCGCTGGATGCGCGCGGCGCCTGCGCCGCGATCGGGTGCCGAGGAAGGGAATCGAACCCTTACTCCCTTGCGGGAAATGGATTTTGAATCCATCGCGTCTGCCAGTTCCGCCACCCCGGCCCGGAGTTCGAGCGCGGAATGATGCCGCCCGAGCATGGCGCTGTCCACCTCGTCGGCGAGCGGACGGTCGGAACTCGCGAGCGCGCGCAGCGGCGGCCGCTCAAGGGCGCGCGGCGAACACGCCGTCGAGTCCCAGCCCGACGCCGCTGCAGCGCGCGCAGTGCAACGCTGCGAGCGCGATCCCGGGGCCGAAGGCCTCGGGTCCGGACATCTCGTGGCGCAACACGAACAACTCGCCCGCGCTCGCGAAATGCGCCTCCTGCCGCGCGTACACGCCGGGAAGTCGGAGCGCGTGGATGGCGATGCCGTCGCGCACCTCGCCGCGGGCCGCGACCGAGGGTTGCGCGCCGAAGGGCGCAGCGCCGCTCGCCGCGCGCGCACGGGAGATGCGCCGCGCGCACTCCAGCGCGGTTCCCGAAGGCGCGTCGGCCTTGCGCGGATGGTGCGCCTCGAGCAACTCGACCTGCTCGAAATGCGCCGCCGCCAGTTCGGCTGCGCGCTGCAGCAGCCAGGCGCCGACGCTGAAGTTCGGCACGACCAGGCCGCCGAGTTGGCGCTCCCGGGCGAGGCGATCCAACTCCCCCACTTCCTCGACGCTCACGCCGCTCGTCGCGATCAGCGGTCGCACGCCTGCGGCGAGGATCTGGCGTCCGTGTTCGAAGCCCAATCCGGCGCGCGTCGCTTCGAAGGCGAGTTGCGCTCCGCTGGCGCGCAGCGTTTGGGGCCAGGGGTCGCTGCGTTCGTAGCGCGCCACGAGCCGCCAGCGCGCATCGCCTTCGAACACGCGGCACGCGAACTGCCCGAGCCGACCAGCGGCTCCGATGACCGCCACCGCGATCGGGGCGGGGTTCATCGACGCGGACGCGTGGCCGCCGCCAAGATGCGCAGGCACAGCTGCACGTAGTCGATGCCGTCCACGGCCGCCTCCTGCGGCAAGAGCGAACGCTCGGTCAAGCCGGGCAACGTGTTGACCTCGAGCAGCACCGGCTCGCCGAACCCTTGGCCCAGCCGCGGCACGATGAAGTCCGAGCGCGAGTAGCCAGCGCAACCAGCGAGGCGGTGGATGCGCTCGGCAAGGGTGCGCACACGCGCGAGGGTGCGCGCGTCGACGCTGACCGGCGGACAGACTTCGCGCGCGCCGTCGGTCGAGTACTTCTGCGCGTAATCGAAGAAGCGTCCGTCGCGTGGTTGGATCTCGATCGGCGTGAGCGCGCGCGGCGCGCATTGCTCGTCCTCGAGCACTCCGCAGGACAGCTCGACGCCGACCACCCGCGCTTCGACGAGCGCGTCGTCGCCGCTCGCCAGCACACGCTCGATCGCGCCTTCGAGGCCGGCGAGATCGTGCACCACTCCCGTGTCGACCGACGAACCGCCGCAGCGCGGCTTGACCACCCAGCCCGAGCGCGAGATCGAAACCAGCCGCGCCCGTTCGACGAGACGTTGTTCGCTCCAGCGTCGGGAGTCCACGCACGCGCCGGGCGCCACGCGCAGCCCGTGCTCCCGCGCCAAACCGCGCAGAGCGAGCTTGTCCATGCACAGCGCCGATGCGCGCACTCCCGAGCCCGTGTGGCGCCGTCCCGCGCTCGCCAGCAATCCCTGAACCGTGCCGTCCTCTCCGGCGCCTCCGTGCAGGCACAGGAAGAACACGTCGACTTCGCCCAGACGCTCGATCGCGCGCGGCGCCTCAAGCGCTTCGCCGCCCACCAGCCAGCGGCCGTCGCGCTCGATTTCCACCGCGCGGACCTCGGAAACACGCACCGCGGCGGACTCAGCGGGCGGCTGCTCGAGCGCGGCGCGCACGCCGCGCCCCGTCGCCAGCGAGACATCGCGCTCGCCGGACGCACCGCCGCTTAACAACACGACTCGGCAACCGTTCGCAACGGTCGACGACACGTGGTCCACGAACTCGATGTGTCGCAACTCGCTCATCGATACAAGTGCCCGCCCTTGGCGCTTTGCGGCCGCGCGTGCTCACGCCGCGCGACGAAGGCCGCTTCGTCGTCGGCAAACAAGGGATCGATCTCCACCAGCGGCAACCCGTCGCTCGCACGCGGGGCCGCGGGCAGTCCTGCGGCTTCGATCCAACGCGCGTGCAGTCGCCGCAGGTCGGCGCGCGTGCTCTCGGGCGAATCCTCGCCGCTCGCATTCTTGACCGGGCTGAACTCGCACGCGCGCTCGACCTCCAGCACCACGCTGCGCGGCGAACGAGCGAGCGCGTCGAACACGAAGGTCTCGAACTTCGCGCCTTGCCGGGTCACGAGCTGGCCGCCTTCCCAGACGCTCATCGACTTGCGCGCCACGTGCCACGGCAGGCGCAATCCGGCGCCGGCCAGGTCGCGCACGAAGTCGACATCGATCACGTGCAAGGCGATGTTGCCGGCGCGGAAACGCAAGCGGCCGTGTTCGTCGCGCACCTCGCGCAATTCCGGCGCGAGGTCGGAGTACTCGATGCAGCCGAAGCAGCCGTCGATCATCCCGATCACGCCCACCTTCTCGGCGGCGTCGCGCTTGGAGACAACCTTGCTCGACATGCGCGCGCCCTCGAGCTCGTGCAGGCCCAGGAACAGCGGGTCGGCGAGCGACGCCAGCGGGTTGTCCACCTGGAAGTACGAGAGTCGACGAACGCCCCGTCGCTCTGCGTCCGCCAGCGCCCCGGAGTCGGCGAACGCGGAGAGCGTGCCGCCGTGGCCGTTCGGCGCCAGAAACACCTCGCCTGGCCCGGAACGCAGGATGCGTCCCTCGAAGTCGAGCGCCGGCGCCATGGCCTGGCTGAAGAAGAACACGTCGCGCGGCGCCAAACCGAAGTAGCCGTGCCGGTCGAAGAAGGCCCGCGTCGCGGCGTCGTTGGCGCGCGAGGTCATCACATACCAGGGCAGAGCCACGCCGAACCGCTGGCGCGCCGCAAGGATGCGCCGCGCGAAGAGTTCGAACAGCGGAGCGTCGCTGAGCGGGCCGATCGGGAACGCGCCCTTGGGGCCGTCGTATCCCAGGCGTGAGGCCTGACCGCCAGCGACGACCAGGAAGCCCACCTCTCCGCGCGCCAGCTGAGCGGCCCCGAGCTCGAGCGCAGAGCTGGCCTTGCGTTGCTCGGATGGATCGCGCTCCAGAGGAAACAACGGCGCGGGAGCGAGTTGAGCCGCCGCGGCGTTGGGAGGCTCACGGAGCAGTGCGGCGTGGGCGCGCACCAACTCGAAGTCGACGCTCTCCAATTCGTCGAGGAAAGCCTCACGCCGCGCGGGCGCGAGGCTGGCGAAGTCCTCGAACAGATGCGCTTGGCCAGCCTGCGCGCAGAGTTCGCGCAGCCGGGACTCGCGGGCGTCCACGGCCAACTGGCGTCAGAGCTTGGCGCCGGATCCCGCAGGCTGCTCGGACAGCGCTTCGAGGATCTCGCGGTTCATGTTGAGCATCGCCTCCAGGCGCAGTTCGAGCCGCATCTGGCGCTCGACGAGCTTCTCCACCACCGGCGGCAGGATCGCTTCGCGCACGTAGTTGTTGATCATGTTGATGATCTCAGCGCGGTTGGCGTCGGGCAGCTTGTGGAAGTGGTAGTGGTACTTCTGCTGCAGCACGTCCTCCGTCACGTGCAAGCACTGCTTGGTCAGGTCCGTGACGCTGCCCTTGTCGTGCTCGCGGTGAAAAACGTCGACTTTGTAGCGGTGGAGGATGTCCTGGAATTTCTTCTGCACTGGGTGGCTCCGCGCCTGTTGGTGCTGTGGAGATGAGGGAGTGACGTGATCGACCGCGAGCGCGGCCAGCCTTCAGTCGATCTGACCGATGCAGATCGACACGTTGTGGCCGCCGAAGCCCAGGGAATTGGAGAGCGCGTTGCGGATGCGCATCTGGCGCGCCGCACCGGGGATGTAGTCCAGATCGCAATCCGGATCCGGAGTCGTGTAGTTGCGCGTGGGGTGCGCGACGCCGCGGTGCACGGAGAGCGCGGTGACGACGAGTTCGACCGCAGCGGAGGCGCCGAGCAGGTGGCCGATCATCGACTTGGTCGACGAAACGGCGACCTTCCGCGCGTGGTCGCCGAGCACCAGCTTGATCGCGCGCGTCTCGATGGCGTCGTTGTACGGAGTGCTGGTGCCGTGCGCGTTGATGTAGTCGACGGTCGACGCGTCGACGCGCGCGTGCCGCAGGGCTTCGCGCAGCGCGCGCGCCGGTCCACGACCCGACTCTTCGGGCGCGGTGATGTGGTGGGCGTCGTCCGTCGAACCGTAGCCCTTCACTTCGGCGTAGATGCGGGCGCCGCGCCGACGGGCGTGTTCGAGTTCCTCGAAGACGAGAATTCCGCAGCCTTCCCCCATCACGAAGCCGTCGCGATCCTTGTCGAACGGGCGCGACGCAGCCGCCGGGTCGTCGTTGCGCGTCGAAAGCGCCTTCATGTTGGCGAAACCGGCCAGCGACATCGGCGTCGTCGCGCTTTCGGAGCCGCCCGTCACGACGATGTCGGCGTCATCCCACTGGATCGCGCGCCAAGCCATGCCGATGGCGTGTCCGGCGGAGGCGCACGCACTCGAGGTCGTGAAGCAGGTGCCCTGCAAGCCGTGGCGGATGGCGACTTGGCCGCTCACGGCGTTGGCCATGATCTTCGGCACGAAATGCGGGCTCACGCGCCGCGGTCCGCGCTCGATCAAGCCGACGTGCTGCTCCTCGATGCCGGTGATGCCGCCGATCCCGGTGCCGATGATGCAACCCATGCGCTCGCGCGCTGCTTCAGGAAGCGTCGCCGGCTGCAGGCCGGCGTCCTTGAAGGCCTCATCCGCAGCGACCAGCGCCCACATCGTGAACGGATCGAGCTTGCGCAGGTCCGGCCCCTGGAAGTGCGTCAGCGGGTCGAGCTTGACCTCTGCCGAGAACTTCACCGGATGGTCGGAGACATCGAAGCGCGTGATGAGCCCCACGCCGCTCTCGCCGCGCAGAAGCCTCGCCCACATCGTTTCGACGTCGTTTCCAAGCGCGTTGATCGCGCCCAATCCAGTGATGACTACCCGTCGCATCTGGCTCCACCTGCGCCCACGCGGGGCGACTGGGACTATGTTCGTTTTGACCCCGGCCCGCTGGCCGGGCTCGAGTTCGTGCGCCTCGCCGACTGTGGGCGGGGCCTCAGCTCTTGGATTGGATGTAGTCGACCGCGTTTCCGACGGTCTGGATCTTCTCGGCGTCTTCGTCGGGGATGGAGATCTCGAACTCGTCCTCGAACTCCATGACCAGTTCGACCGTGTCGAGCGAGTCCGCGCCAAGGTCGTTGATGAACGAGGTCTCGCGCGTGACCTTCTCTTCGGGGACAGACATCTGGTTGCAGACGATCTTGCGGACGCGGTCTTCGATGGTGCCAGTGCTCACCTAGGTAGTCTCCGTGGGATGTGGGGTTGAGAGAGTCAGGGGGTCGTGCGCCCGCGCAGCCAGGCGACGCGCGCCTGCTGTCCGTGGCCGTTTGCTCCGAGCCGCAGGGGCTGCGGGCCGGCGAGATTGGTGCTTCAAAGTGACAGGCCGCCGTCGACGACCAGCACCTGGCCGGTGATGTAGGCGCCGCCAGGGCCGGCGAGGTACTCCACCGCTTGCGCGATGTCGTCGGCGGCGCCAGTCCGACCGAGCGGAATGGCCGCGACCAGGGTCTCCTTCGCCTTGGCGTCGATCGCCGCAGTCATGTCGGTGTCGATGTAACCGGGCGCGACGGCATTGCAGCACACGTTGCGCGAAGCGAGTTCCTTCGCGACCGACCGGGTCAGGCCGATCAGGCCGGCCTTGCTCGCGGCGTAGTTCGCCTGGCCGGCGTTGCCGGTGAGGCCGACGACCGAGGCGATGTTGATGATGCGCCCGCGCGCCTTCATGAGCGGCCGGGCCGAGGCGCGGATGAAGTTCCAGGCGCCTTTGAGGTTCGTGTCGAGCACCGCGTCGAACTCCTCCTCGCTCATGCGCAGGAGCAGCTGGTCGCGGGTGATCCCGGCGTTGTTGACGAGGATGTCCAGCCCTCCGAGCTCGGTCTGGACCTGCTGGACCAGGTCGGCCACCGCGGCGGTCTTGGACACGTCTACGCCGTAGGCCGCGGCGCGCGCACCGGACGCGGCGCCGGCCTGCGCGCAGGCGTCGGCGGACTCCCGCGCGCGCTCGGCGCTGGTCGCCACGCAGGCGACCGTCGCTCCTCGTGCCGCCAGTCGCAGGGCGATGGCCCGCCCGATGCCACGGGACGCGCCAGTCACCACGGCCACTTTGCCGCGCAGGGGATGCTCGATTTCCGTCACGTGAGGTTGCTGCTTCTCGGGGGATTCGACCGCGCGAGTCCGCGCTTTGCAAGGGGCCGCACGGCGCACTGGCGCGCGAGCGACGCCCCGCGCCGGCGCGCGCGGGCTCGGTCAATGTGCGGGCGCTGCCGCGAGGTCTCCGGGTGTAGCGGCCGAGCGCACGCTCGCGCTCTCGTCGATCTTGGAGAGCAAACCCGCGAGCACTTTGCCCGGGCCGGCCTCGAGGAACTCCTTCACGCCGTGCGCGAGAGCCCAGCGCATGCTGTCCTCCCACAACACGGGCGCGCAGACCTGAGCGGCCAGTCTCTGCTTGACCTGCGCGCCATCCACTACGGGGCGCGCGTCGACGTTGGAAATCACGGGGAAACGCGGCGTGCGAACGTCGACACGCTGCAGCGCGGCCGCCAACTCGTCCGCCGCTGGGCGCATGCATTCGGAGTGGAATGCGCCGGCTACCACGAGCCTGCGCGTGCGACGCACGCCGTGGTCCTTCGCCGCCGCGTCGACGGCGTCGAGGGCCGCCAGCTCGCCGCTGACGATCACTTGGCCAGGCGCGTTGAGGTTGGCCACCGAGCAGATCCCGCTCTTGGCGCCCACCTCGGCGAGCGCGCGGGCTTGATCGAGCGTGGCGCCCATCAAGCTGGTCATGCCGCTCGGCCGCAGCTCGCTCGCCCGCTGCATCGCCGCGCCCCGCAGACGGACCAGACGCACCGCGTCTTCGAACTCCAGCGCGCCGGCCCACCACAGCGCGGTGTACTCGCCCAGCGAGAGTCCCGCAGTGAGAGGCGTCGACCAGCGCTCTAGGCCGCGCTGCTCGAGCACCCTCATGATCGCCGCCGAGGTCACGAAGATCGCCGGTTGCGCGATGTCGGTGCGATGCACCGCTTCGCCGCCCGTCCAGCACACCTCTTCGAGCGAGAACCCCAGCACGCGGCTCGCGGCGGCGAAGGTCTCGCGCGCCAGCTCAAAGGCCTCGCACCAATCGCGCCCCATGCCCTCGAACTGGGCGCCTTGCCCAGGGAACAACACAGCGTGACTCACCGCATGCCTCCGTTGACGACTCTGGGAACGACTCTGCGAAACACTCGGCCCGAGCTGCGCATCACCAGCGGATGAGCGTCCCGCCCCAGGTCAATCCCGCGCCGAACGCCACGAACACCACCAGCTTGCCCGGCTGCAGGCGACCCTGCTCGATCGCTTCGTGCAGGGCCATCGGAACAGTCGCCGCCGAGGTGTTGCCGTACTTGTCGATGTTGACGAACACACGATCCATCGACCAACCGACGCGCTCGATCGCGGCTTCGATGATGCGCGCGTTGACCTGGTGCGGAACGACGACGCACACGTCGGCCGGATCGAAACCTTCGACCATCTCGAGGATCAGGTCGGCCATCTTGGTGACCGCGAAGCGGAACACCTCGCGACCACGCAGGCGGATGAAGTGCTCACCCTTGGCGAGACTCTCCGCGGTCGGGGGGATCTTCGCGCCGCCGCCGCGCATGTGGATCAGGTCGTAGCCCGAACCATCGGCGCCCAGTGTCGAGCGCAGAATCTCGCCGCGCCCCGTTTCGGCGTGCGGCCGCAGGACCGCCGCACCGGCGCCGTCGCCGAACAGGATGCACGAGGCCCGGTCCGACATGTCGAGGAAACGCGACAACGACTCGGCGCCGAGCACGAGCACGTTGCGCGCGCGACCGGCCGCGATGAATGCCTCGCCCGTGTGCAACGCGGTCAAGAACCCTGTGCACGCGGCGTTCACGTCGAACGCCCCCGCGCGGCTCGCGCCAAGACCGGTCTGGACCAGAGTCGCGCAGGCGGGCAGCAAGTAGTCCGGCGTGAGCGTTCCTACCACGACCAAGTCAAGGTCCTCCGCGCGCAGGCCGGAGTTCTCCAGGGCTTGCCGCCCCGCCGCAATGCACAGGTCGCTGGTCGCCTGCTCGGGCGCGACGAAGCGTCTCTCGCGGATCCCGGTGCGTTGGACGATCCACTCGTCGGAGGTGTCGACCAACTTCTCGAAGTCGTGATTGGTCATCACGCGCGGGGCCGCGCAGATGCCAGTTCCAGCGATGCCGACCGCGACGCGTGATGCCATGGAGGGTGGCTTGGGTGCTCTTGGAAAGGGTGTGCGCCAACCCGCGCAGAAAGCGCGATGGGCGCGAGCCAGGCGTCCGCGAGTCTACTGTTCGCGGGCTGCGGCCCCAGGCCGAATTTTGGCCGGCCGGGTTGCGCTCACGAAGCGCGGAGCCCGGAAACGATGTGCTGGTTGACGTTCGCGTCCAGCGCGCGCGCCGCCACGTGAACGGCGTTGGCCACCGCATTGGCGTCCGAGCGGCCGTGGCCCTTCACGACGATGCCGTTGACGCCTAGGAGCAGGGCGCCGCCGTACTCGGCGTAGTCGATCTGGCGTCGCACCTTGCCGAGCGCGTCTTGCGTCCACTCGACCTTGTGAGCCTTCAATTCCTTGAGCAGCAGGTTCAGCATGAAGCCCGAGAACCCCTCCAGGAGCTTGAGCACGACATTGCCCGTGAAACCGTCCGTCACGACGACGTCCGCGGCGGAATGGAAGATGTCGTTGCCCTCGACGTTGCCCACGAAGTTCAGGCGGCTGGCCTGAGCGGCCAGCAGTTGGTGCGCTTCCTTGAGCAGGTCGGTGCCCTTGGTCGGCTCGCTGCCGATGTTGAGCAATCCCACACGGGGCGCGTCGACGCCGAGCGCGCCGCGCGCGTACACCGCGCCCATCTCGGCGAATTGCACGAGGTCCTGCGGCTTGGCGGCGGCGTTCGCCCCCATGTCGAGCAGCGTGACGGGCCGACCGGTGAGGCTCAGCGTGACGGCGATGGCCGGTCGCCGCACACCCTCGAGTGTTCCCAGGCCGAGCGTGCACGCCCCCACGACCGCACCGGTGTTGCCCATGCTGACCACGGCGCCGGCGAGTTGACGCTTCACCGCGCCGACGCACACCGAGATCGAGGAGTCGGGCTTGGCGCGCAACGCGGCCGCCGGGGATTCGCTCATCCCCACCACCTCCGAGGCGTGTTGGATCGCGAACCCGCCGTCGCCCAGCAAGCTCGCACCGCCCAGCGCGTCGAGTCGCGCCCGGATGACGCGCTCGTCGCCCACCAGGAGAACACGCTTGGGATCCATCCGGCGGGGGCCGTCCTGCGCGCACAACGCAAGCGCTCCCGCGAGCGTTGCGTCGGGCGCGAGGTCGCCGCCCATGACGTCGAGTGCAATGCGTTGGTCGAGCATGGATCGTTCCGTTCAGGTCTCAGGTCACCACGGCACAGGATCAGGCACTCAAGTTGGAGTTCGGCGCGCTCGCCGCGCAAGGGCGGGATGCGGCCGCACCCAGTCTCTCGGAGGGCTTCCGAGCACGGACGCGCGACGCTTCGCTTCGGTCGCGCAACCTCGCGATGCGTAGCGTTTGAGCGCCTGCAGATTGCCGCCGTGAACACGCCGCGCGAAAGCGGGCGGCCACAGCGAAGCCTCCTTACTCGCTCTGGCCAAGCTTGAGCCGGGTCGCAAACCCGCGGACGCCGCGCACAGGCAGTGTCCGCGCCGGGACGCACCCAGCCTCGTTCGGAGCCCCGGCAGTAGGCCATTCGGAAGCGCAACAACTCCCGAAGCTGCTCAGCCCAGAACCTGCTGAGCCCCGAACCATCCCGCGAAACCGGGCGTGCGCTGCGCGCCCGCGACCCGGCTACGCGTGGCTCAGAACTCTTCGCGCTGGAGGACTTCGGTGCCGCGCTTGTCCGCGCCCTTGGCGAATCCGTAGTAGCCGCAGTTCTCGCACACGCGGTGCGGGCGCACGGGGGCGCTGCAACGCGAGCAGTAGTTCGTCGCGAACGCCTTGATGGCATCGTGCGAACGACGAATGCGCGTGCGGTGGTTGGAGTGACGTCGCTTGGGATTCGGCATGGCGCTCTGGGCCCTCCGAAGTGCGCCGCGCAGCGAGAGGCTCGCGTGAACTGCGAGCTGCCGCGACGACGCGCTGGATGGCTGGGTGGTTCTTGGGGGGGAAGGACGATACCGGCGTGCCAGTGGAGTGTCAACGCAGGCGCCTCTCAGGGCACGCTCACCCGGGCGCTCGGTGCGCCCGCCCGCGGTGCGGAGCGCGCGGACAGGCGCCCGGCGACTACCCCAGTGCGCGCTCCAGCGCCCCGACAAGAGCGGCGCACGCCGCCGGCGCGGCGCTGGGATTGAGCCCCTGGCCCTGCGCGAGCGTCGGCCTGCCGCCGCCCCCGCCGCCGAGGTGCTGGGCGGCGAGCTTCGCGAGGTCGCCAGCCTTCAGCCCCCTGGACAGTGCGGCGCCTTCGCAGGCGATGAGGAACGGCACCCGTCCCTCGTCACGCCCCAGCAGAGCGACGGCGAGGTCCTTGGACAGCGACTTGACGCGCTCGCCCAGCTCGCGGACGGACTCCCCATTGACGTCGCCGAGGTCGACCACGCCGCCGAGTACGCCGGCGCGCACCACCAGGCGCGACTTGACGGTTTCGAACAGCGTGGAGAGGTCGGCCTTGTTCGAAGCGGCCTCGCGCTTGCGCGCCTCCTTGAGTTGCGCCTGGAGCTGTTCGATGCGCCCGACGAGTTCATCGGGAGCAGTTTTCAACGCCTGGGCGGCAGCCGACAGCGCGCGGCGCTGCGCTTGCAGATGCGCGAGCGCCTCCGCGCCCGTCAACGCTTCGATGCGGCGCACTCCAGCGGAGACCGCGCGCTCGGAGAGCACGACGAACGGACCGATGTCGCCAGCGGCGCGCACGTGGGTCCCGCCGCACAGCTCCATCGACCAACCTCCGACGTCGAGCACGCGGACCTGCGCCTCGTACTTCTCGCCGAACATGGCCACCACGCCGCGCGACTTGGCGGCTTCGAGTTCTTCCACGGTCGTCTTCACCGGCGCGTTGTCGTACACACGCTCGTTGACGAGCCCTTCGATGCGTTCGAGTTCCTCGGACGAGAGTCCCTTGCCGTGCGAGAAGTCGAAGCGCAGTCGATCCGGACCTACGTAGCTGCCCTGCTGCGCGACGTGCGCGCCGAGCACTTCCTTCAACGCGCGGTGCAGTAGGTGCGTGGCCGTGTGGTTGCGCCGCGTGGCGTCCCGCCGCGGAACGTCGACTTCGGCGCTGAGTTCCGCGCCGCTGGATTCGGCCCACTCGGCGAGCGGCGCGAGCGCCTTGCCGACGTGCACGATGACCGGCCCGAGCTTGAGCGTTTGCTCCACCTCGAACACCACGGCGCCGCGCGCGTTGCGCAGCACGCCGGCGTCGCCGACCTGGCCGCCGCTCTCCGCGTAGAAGGGCGTCGCATCGAGGACAACGCGGTCCTTTTGGCCTGCGCTGCTGAACGAGCGCAACACGCGCGCTTTCGAACGAACCCCGCTCGCGCCAGCCTCATGGCACAAGGAACGCGTCGGCGGCAGTCCGCTCAACTGTTCGGCTGACAGCAACTGCTTGAAGGCGCCTTCGGAACGGCTGGCGTTGCGGTGCTTCTCCTGCGCGGCGTTCCACCCGTCTGCGTCGAGGGACCATCCGCGCTCCCGTGCCATCTGCTCCACCAGGTCCTGCGGGAAACCGTAGGTGGCGTAGAGGTCGTACGCGTCGCTGCCTGGCAGGCGCTTGGCCCCGCCGGCCTCGACCTTCTGGGCGAGTTGATCGAACAGCACCAGTCCCCGCTCGAGCGTCACGCCGAACGACTCTTCTTCGCTCTTGATCAACGTGCGGATGTGCTCCTCTCGCGCACGCAGCTCCGGGAACGCTCCGCCTAGAACCTCGGCGACGGTCGGCACGACGTCGAACAGGAAGGGCTGCTTCATGTTCATGCGTTGGCGACCGAAGCGCGACGCGCGCCGCAGCAGTCGACGCAACACATAGCCGCGGCCTTCGTTCGAGGGCAGCGCGCCGTCCGCGATGGCGGTCGAAAGCGCTCGGACGTGGTCCGCGCACACGCGGAAGGCGATGTCCGCAGCCGGATCGGCGCCGTAGCGCAGACCGGTGAGCTGCTCCATGCGGCGGAACAGCGGCTGGAACAGGTCGGTGTCGTAGTTCGAGGACTTGCCCTGCAGCACGGCGAGCACGCGCTCGAAGCCCATGCCGGTGTCGACGTGCTTGGCCGGCAGTTCGACGAGCTTGCCGTCATCGCGGCGGTTGAACTGCATGAACACGTTGTTCCACAGCTCCATGAAGCGCTCGTTGCCGGCGTTCACTCCGATGGTGCGGTCGGCGCCGTCGAGCGGGTTGCTGCCCGGGCCGCCACGATCGATGTGGATCTCCGTACAAGGACCACAGGGCCCCGTCTCCCCCATCTCCCAGAAATTGTCCTTGCGACCGAAGCGCAAGATGTGGCTCGGGTCGATGTCGGTGTGCTCGCGCCAGATGCGCGCCGCCTCGTCGTCCGCCGGCAGTCCATCGCGCTCGTCGCCTGCGAACACCGTCACCCACAGCCGCTGCTTGGGCAGGCCCCACACGCCGGTCAGCAGCTCCCAGGACCAGCGGATCGCGTCCTCCTTGAAGTAGTCTCCGAAGGACCAGTTCCCCAGCATCTCGAAGAACGTGTGGTGGTACGTGTCGAGCCCCACCTCCTCCAGGTCGTTGTGCTTGCCCGACACGCGGATGCACTTTTGCGAGTTGGCGGCGCGTCGGTAATCACGCTTGCCGATACCGAGGAACACGTCCTTGAACTGGTTCATCCCCGCGTTGGTGAACAGCAGCGTTGCGTCGTCGAGCGGCGCCACGGGGCTTGACGGCACGTAGCGATGCCCGCGCTGCACGAAGTAGTCGATGAACTCCTGGCGCACTTGCGCCGCGGACTTGTGGAGGGGCGAGGTCATGGAAACGGGGGGTATCGTCGGAGACACGGCGCAGTGCGCCAGGACAGTCGAGCCCGGGAGTGTAGCGGGCGGCCCACGACCGCAGGGAGCACACGCGCGCACCGCCCGATCTCGGCGCCGTCGAAAGTCCCGGCGCTGTCCGAAACTGAGTCCAGCGTTCGGAGTCGAGAGACCGTCCGCCGCGCGTTCGCGAATGCTCGCGCGCGCCGGCTCCGGCCCGCCCAACCGGCGCCGCGGGGTTTGGCGTTCTCGCACTCGAGCTAGGTGAACGAGAGCTCAGCCTCCGCCGGCGCGGCCTCAACGCGCCCAAACGGGCACTGCCCTTGAGACGACGGCGATCGGCGTGACGGGCGACGCGCCGAGTGGGTCCACTGCGCCGCCCCCAACGTCGGCGACAACAAACGCGCACGTCCGCGACCACGCAACCGTGAATCCGCCGGCGCGACCGCGAGCGTGGCCGAGCCGTCGGCTGGCCACGCGTGCGGCGACTGCACTGCACGCGTGGCGCACGACGTGCGAACGCGTCGCACTGGCGCTCATCGGAAAACGGACGCCCGCGGCGACAGCCCCCTGGAATCAGGCCTTCGGCTTCGAACCCAGCTTCGGAGCGTTTGCCGGACCGGCGGAGTTCGGGGTGGCGTGGGCCCCCGTCGAACTCGAGGCCACAGGCGAGCCAACCGGCGCGCTTGCCGACGAACCCGAGGCACGGCCGCCGGTCGGAACCTCGTCGTCGGAGCTCGGCGACTCGGCGCCGAACACCAATTCCTTCCCGCTGAGCTTGGAGCGCAGCGAGTTCTCGATCTCCTTGGCGAGGCTGGGGTTGTCGACCAGCAGTTGGCGGGCCTTCTCGCGGCCCTGCCCGAGGCGGATCTCGCCTTCCTTGGGATGCTTGAAGGACAGCCACGTACCCGACTTGAGCACCGAACCGTGGAGCAGCCCCAGGTCGAGCAGGTCACCTTCGTAGCTGATCCCGCGGTCGAACATGATGTCGAACTCGACCTTGCGGAACGGCGGCGCGACCTTGTTCTTGACCACCGTCACCTTGGTGCGGCTGCCGACGACATCTTCGCCGTCCTTGATCTGGCCGATGCGGCGGATGTCCACGCGCACCGACGAGTAGAACTTGAGTGCGCGACCGCCGGTGGTGGTTTCCGGGCTGCCGAACATCACGCCGATCTTCTCGCGGATCTGGTTGATGAAGATCACCAGCACGTCCGAACGCGAGATGGCCGCGGTCAACTTGCGCAGCGCTTGGCTCATGAGCCGCGCTTGCAGGCCGACGAAGCTGTCGCCCATCTCCCCTTCGATTTCGGCGCGCGGGACCAGGGCCGCGACCGAGTCGACGACGACCACGTCCACGGCGTTGGAACGCACCAGGGCTTCGACGATCTCGAGCGCCTGCTCGCCGGTGTCGGGTTGGCTGATGAGCAGGTCTTCCAGGCGCACGCCGAGCTTGCGCGCGTAGGCGGGGTCGAGGGCGTGCTCGGCGTCCACGAAGGCGCAGATGCCGCCGTCCTTCTGGGCGTTGGCGATGACGTGCAGCGTCAGCGTCGTCTTGCCGGAACTCTCCGGCCCGAAGATCTCCACGATGCGGCCGCGCGGGAAACCCCGGCCGCCCAGCGCCAGGTCAAGCGAAAAGGCCCCCGAAGAGAGGCAGCGGATCTCCTGCAGCAACCCCTTGTCGCCCAGGCGCATGATCGCGCCCTTGCCGTAGGCCTTCTCGATGTCGGCCAGCGCCGCGTCGAGGGCCTTGGTCTTCTGCGGGTCGAGCACGCGGGTTTCGGCGCGCGGCGCGGCGGCCTTGGGGGAGTCGTTGGCGCTTTCGGGACGTTGAGAGAGGTTGCTCATGGTAGTTGCGGCGGAGGAACGGTGGTTGGGCTGAGGGGCAGCCAAGAGCGTGCTGGGCGCTGGAAGCGCGGTAGGCGAATGTTAGGTGCGCATGCTAACGGCCGAGATGGCGAGCGAAAAGCACCGCGTCGATGTTTTCTTAGCGGCCGCAGACACGTCCCGCTGGCCTGTGAGCCCCGAAGTTCCCCCATGCATCGGGGCCTTTGGCGCCACGGGCGCGTCGCGTCAACTGCTGCTCGGCGGTCGGCATGCGCAACCCCACAGACGCAGCAGCGCACGCTGAGTGGCGCGGCTTTCGAAAAAAACCGAGCCGCGCGCGCTTGGACTACAGCGTGACGAACTGCAGCAGTTCGTTGAAGCGTGATTCGACCTGGGCGCGGCGCCGCTCGGTCAGAGCCTCGACGCCGAAGCCCTGCACGCAGTACGAGGCCGTGACGGTTCCGTACAGCATCGCGCGCCGCAGCGTCGGGCCTTCGACGCAGTCCGCAGCCGCGAGGTAGCCCATGAAGCCGCCCGCGAAGCAATCGCCGGCCCCGGTCGGGTCCACCACGGCGTCGACCGGATAGGCGGGCAGCGCGTAGCGCACATCGTCGCCCACGAGGAACGCACCGTGCTCGCCCTTCTTGAGGATCACGTAGCGCGGCCCGAGTTCGCGGACCTTGAGCGCCGCGCGGATCAGGTTGCGCTCGCCGGTCAGCATGCGCGCCTCCTCGTCGTTGAGCACCAGGCCGTCGACGCGCCGCAACACGTCGAGCAACTCGTCGCGGCGGATCTCGATCCACAGGTTCATCGTGTCGGCCACGACGAACTTCGGGCGCACGCATTGTTCGAGTGCGCGCAGCTGCACCTTCGGCTCCGCGTTGGCGAGAAACACGAAGCTCGACTCGCGGAACTTCGCCGGCACCTTGGGATCGAAGTGCTCGAACACGTTGAGCTGCGTCTCGAGCGTCGTGCGCGTGTTCCAGTCCGCCTCGTAGCGCCCGGCCCAGCGGAAGCTCTTGCCGCCGGCGACGCGCTCGACGCCGTCGACGTCGACACCGCGTTCGCTCATCAAGGCCAAGTCGCTCGCGGCGAAGTCGCCCCCGACCACCCCGACCAGCCGCACGGGCCCGAAGTTCGCTGCGGCGACCGAAAAATAGACCGCCGAACCGCCCAGGACGTTGTCCTTGCGCGCGAACGGGGTCTCGATGGAGTCATAGGCCAGGGTTCCAACCACCAGGAGCGACATCGTCGGTGCTCTATCTCTCTCGAACGGAAGGGTCAGTGGATCAGGGGGACGAGCTTCCGCGCGCTTGCAGCTGCGCACGTTCGGCGGCGGAGAGCCTGCCTTCGGGCGCCAGCAGGAACAAGCCGCCGCCCAGGCCAACTGCGACCAGGCACAGGCGCCATGCGATCGCGCAGGCGAAGCCCAGGGTGAAGCTCCCGCCCTGCAACTCGAACAGCTGTCCGTACGCCGTCTCGGTCACGCCCACGCCGCCTGGCGTGAGCGGCACCGCGCTGATCAAGTTGCCGATCGCGCTCACGACAACGTAGTTGGCGACTTCGAGTCCCTGCTCGCCGAAGGAACGGCCGAGTACGACGATAGCGCCCATGACACAGCACTGGTTGAACAGCGAGAAGCCGCTGGCCCAGGCGAGTTCGCGCGGACTGCGCGCCGCGATCACCAGCGCGTCGTCGATCTGTCGCAGCGTCCCCGCGAAAGGCAGCCGCGCCAACAGGCGGTCGAAGCCAAGGAGTCGACGCAGGGTGAGATTCGCGTAGGCGAACACAGCGGCGCAGCCGAGCGTCAAGCCCACCAGGATCGGCGCGCGCGGATACGGGAACCGCTCACCGAGCGCGAGCACAGCCACCGCACCGATCGCCACCAACACGAACACGCCGAGCAGTCGGTCGACGAGCACGCTCATGGCAGCCGCAGCGCGCCGCTCCGGATGCCAACGCGCGACCATGACGGCCTTCACCAGATCGCCGCCGGTAAGGCCCGGAACGACGATGTTGAAGAAGAACCCGACGTAGGTGAGCCGCACCGTCGGCCACAGGCGCATGGGACAGCCCGAGGCGCGCAGCAAGCGCCACCAGCGCAGCGAGGTCCCGAAGATACCCACCGTGGCGAGCACGAGCGCGATGCTCAGACCGGTCGGCTCCACGTCGCGGAAGGCGCGCGGCATGCCGGGCCGCCAGCTCACGCGCTCGGAGCGCGTCAGCTTCAACACGCGGGGCTGGTCGGGACTCGCACTCGCTCGCAGTTCCTCGGGAAGCGCGTCCCACTGCTCAGGCGGCTCGACCTGGAAGCGGATCCGCTCGCCCTTCCAGTCTCCTTCGATCTCTCCGCGGAACCCCGTGCTGCGCCCGTCGAGCGAGTACGTGAGTTCATCGCGCCACGGCACCATGCGCACGACGAGGACTAGCACCGCGGCCGCCACGAGGAACTTGATCGCGACCTTCCAGGCGCTGCGTCGTGCAGGCGGCGCAGTTCCGCTCATGGATCGACGTCCTCGTCCGTCGGCGGCACGTACGCAGGCCGGACGTAACCGGCTTCGCGCGCCCAGTCCAACCAGTCCTCGGGACGCAGCGAGACGCGGCCCCGCCCCGTCACGCGCCCGAGCGCGTCGAGCGCCGCCACGCGCACGGCGCCGTCGGGATGATCCACGGCGATCTGCCACACGAGCTTGCGCGCGTCGAAGGCCCCGTCGGCCGGCGCCGGAAGCGGCATCGGCGCCAAGCCCAGTCTCTTCACGCCCTCCATGAGCGCGGCCACGCGCTCGGGTGCGTCGCGGCGCGGATCGCACTCCTGCAGGAGTTTCTCGAGCATCGGCGCCCCCCACACGCGGACGCACGAGGTGACGGCGGCCGCCTGCACGACGGGTTTGTTCCAGCCTGGATCCGAGCCCATGCGTTCGCCCGCCTCCGGGGACTCATCGACCAACGCCCCGAGCAACGCCAAACTCACGCAGCGTCGCTCGAGTTGTGCGCGCAGCGCGAGCACCGGCTCGAGGTCCTTCTCGCCCAGGCGGCTGCGCTGGAGCAGTGCACACACACGGAGGGCGCGGTAGGACGCCTCGAGCGGCAGGTCGAGCGCGCCCACCGCCGCACAGGCTTCCGCGAGGCTCAGTGGCGTGGCGCCTCCGGCCTCCGGAACGCCCTCGGCCCCTCGCGCGGTCTGTCCTGCCGCGCGCAGCAGCGCCTGGATCGCAGGGACGCTCTGCTCCGTGGTCGCAGGCGTTGCGCCGAGCGGCTGCGGCAGTCCGCTCCACGGTCCGAGCACCGCGGCTACGCGCCCCAACTCCAGCACCGCACGCTCGCGGGACAGCGCCCACGGATCGAAGCGCGCCAAGCGACTGAAGTGCTCGATCTGCAGCGCGCGTTCCCACGGATCGCGCGAGTCGTAGCTGGCCAACTCCTCGAGCGCCGCGAGGCACGTCGACAGCGGATCCTTGATGCTCTGCTCTTCGAAGGTCTGCGTTTTCGCGCCCAGCCGGCTGAGGGCCCCGGCGATCGCCACGTTGGTCGCGTAGGAGTAGTGGCTGACGACCTTCGCCGTGCGCCGGTGCAGACCGTCCTCGTTATGCAACTCGCGCAAGTTGTTGTCCGTCGCGCCGACGAACTGGCACGCGCCGAGAAGCGCGCCGAGAAGCGCGCCGAGAAGCGCGCTCCAGAGCAGGCTCAACCCGCCCGACCGCAGCGCGAACTTCACGCCTTGCGACCGCTCGCGTTGGCCAGCGCACGCTTGGCGCCGAGCACGACGTTCTCGACGTTGAACCCGCATTCCGCGAGCACCTTGTCGCCCGGCGCCGACGCGCCGTAGCCGTCCAGGCCGATGGCCACGCCGGCGTCGCCGATCCAGCGCTCCCACCCGAAGGTGCTGCCCGCCTCGATCGAAACGCGCGCGCGCACCGCCGCGGGAAGCACGCTCTCGCGGTAGTTCGAATCCTGCGCCGCGAAGATCGACCAGCAGGGCATCGACACCACACGCGCGCGCACGCCCTCACCCGCGAGGCGCTTGTGCGCTGCGAGCGCGAGGGCCACCTCGGAGCCGGTGGCGATCAGGATCACCTGCGGGGCGCCGCCTTCGGCTTCCGCGAGCACGTACGCGCCGCGCGCCACGCCCTCGCGCGCCTTGCTCGCCGAACCCGGCAGCACGTCGAGCTTCTGGCGCGAGAGCACCAACGCGACGGGCGCCGCATCCGACTCCAAGGCCAGACGCCACGCTTGCGCGGTCTCGTTGGCGTCCGCGGGCCGCACCACGCGCAAGTTGTGCATCGCGCGGAGGCTGGCGAGGTGTTCGACGGGCTGGTGCGTGGGGCCGTCTTCGCCCACCGCCACCGAATCGTGCGTCCACACGCAGATCAGCGGCAACTTGCACAGCGCCGCGAGCCGCACCGCGGGACGCATGTAGTCCGCGAACACGAAGAACGTGGAGACGAAGGGCCGCACGCCGCCGTGGTAGAGCATGCCGTTGCCGATCGCGCCCATGGCGTGCTCGCGCACGCCGAAGCGCACGTTGCGCCCCTCCGGGTGGTCGTGGCCCTGGTTGTGCTCGCCCGCGATCAGCGTCTTGGTCGAACTCGAGAGGTCCGCGTCGCCGCCGCACAGTTCCGGCACGATCGCCGCCAGTGCGTTCTCCGCCTTGCCGCCCGCATCGCGCGTGGCGACGCCGCCGTTCTCCCAACGCGGCAACTCACGTTCGCAGCGCGCGGCGAAGTCCTCGGGCAGCTCGCCGGCCATGCGTCGCGCGAACTCCCGCGCGAGTTCCGGATACGCACGAGCGTACGACTCGCGCACCTTGTTCCACGTTGCACGCAACTCAGCGCCGCGGGCAACCCCGGCGCGAAAGTGCGCAGCCGCTTCCGCCGGGATGTGGAAGCTCAGCGCGGGATCCCAGCCGAGCGCACGTTTGGTGGCCGCCACTTCTTCGGCGCCGAGCGGCGAGCCGTGCGCCTCGTTGGTCCCCTGCCGCGCGGGGCTGCCGAAGCCGATCGTGGTGCGCACGATGATCAGCGAAGGTTGTGTCGTGTCGGCCTTCGCCGCGGCGACGGCCCGGTCGATCCCCGCCAGGTCGCTGTCGCCGCGCTCGACGCGCTGAACCTGCCACCCATAGGCGCGGAAACGTGCGGCGACGTCCTCGGTCGAGAACGAGAGCGACGTCGGGCCGTCCAACGTGATGTCGTTCGAGTCGTAGAGCCAGATCAGCTTGCCGAGCTTCTGTTGGCCGGCGAACGACGCGGCTTCCGCCGTGACGCCCTCCATCATGCAGCCGTCGCCCAGCAGCGCGTAGGTGTAGTGGTCGAAGAGCTTGTGGCCGGGCTTGTTGAAGCGCGCCGCCAACATGCGTTCGGCGACCGCCATGCCGACCGAGTTCGCGGCGCCCTGCCCGAGCGGGCCGGTCGTGGCTTCGACGCCCACCGTCGCAAACGTCTCGGGATGTCCCGGAGTGCGGCTGTGCCACTGCCGGAAGCTCTTCAAGTCGTCGAGCGACAAGGCATACCCGGTCGCGTGGAGCAACGCATAGAGCAAAGAACTGCCGTGGCCAGCGCTCAGCACGAAGCGGTCGCGATCGGGCCACGTCGGGTCGCTGGGGTCGTGCGCGAGGTGGCGCTGCCACAGAACGAAAGCCATCGGAGCGGCGCCCAGCGGCAAGCCGGGGTGTCCGGAGTTCGCCTTCTGCACGGCGTCGATCGACAGCGTGCGCAACGTGTTGACGCACAGGAGGTCGAGATCTTGGCTGACGGTCTGCATGCTGCGCCTCGTGAGGTTTGGCGTGGGAAGCTGTAACGCTCCGTAGATTGGTGTTCGCGGCACAGCGCGGCAAGGGCGCGCTCGCGAACGAGCGCTATCGACGCTCCGCGCCCTGGGGCGCACGTCACAACGCCTCGTGTTCGCCGCCCTCACCCGCCAGCGGGCAAACGCAGGCTGGGAGCGCGGCTGCGCGTCGAACACCCGCCTCGTTTCGCTTCGCGGACGGACGCGGCAAGCGAGCGCCCGTCGCCGCGCGACGTGACGACGTGGAAAACACTTCGCGCGCGCCGCGGCCGAGTGGACCGCGGCGCGCGCGAAGGCTGGTGGAGGCGGCGGGAGTCGAACCCGCGTCCCGGAATCCGCTCGCCGAGAGCTTCTACGTGCGTAGCCCGTGGTTTTCGTCATCGCAGGGCCGCCCACGGGCGGGCTTCCCTACGACCACCGTCGATTGGTTCTCGCAGCTTCGGCGCGTCGGAGAGCCTCGTCTGCCAGCCCGCTGGTGGCGTCCTTCCGCGGTCGCGGGCGGCCCGCGGAGGACGGCTGCCTAGTGATTAGGCGGCGAGAGCAAAATCGTTGGCATGTGATGCCTTCCCGAGAGGATTAACGGGGTGGACTCGAGATCCCCAGCACGCCACCCAAGGCAGTCGCAAACCGGTCGAAACCAGTGCGCCCCCTCGTGTCAGCTCCGGGAGTGTAGCCCACGCGGCGCGACTTGCGCGACTCACCTGCGGCGCGACGCCGCCCGCTCGATTTCGCGTCGATCGGTCTTCTCGCGCTCGCGCTCGCGCTTGTCGTGCAACTTGCGCCCGCGCGCCAAGGCCAACGCGACCTTCACGAGCGCGCCTTTGAAGTACAGGCTCAGCGGCACGATCGTGACGCCCTGCTCTTTCACCGCACGCTCCCACTTCACCAGCTCACGCCGGTTGACGAGCAGCTTGCGATCGCGCAGCGGCGCGTGGTTGTGGATGTTTCCGAACGCGTACTCGGGGATGTGCGCACCCAGGAGCCACAGCTCGCCGCGACGCACCATGGCATAGCTCTCGGCGATGGAGGCCTTGCCTTGGCGCAGGCTCTTGACCTCGGTGCCTTGCAGCGCGATGCCGCATTCGAGCGTCTCGAGCAGGTCGAAGTCGTGGCGCGCCTTGCGGTTCTCCGCCACCATCCGGCGCTCGTCCTTACTGTCGCTCATGCACGTCGCCGGACAGCTCCGGCAGGGCGCGGAGCATAGCCGCTAGGTCGGACGTCGTCGGATTTTCGCGCGGAACACGCGACGCCTCGTTGACCGGCGCCAGCTCGGCCCGTATCGTCTCCGCCCCATCGCAAGCCCGGGTGGCGGAATTGGCAGACGCGCAAGGTTCAGGTCCTTGTTCCTTTAAACAGGAGTGGGGGTTCGACTCCCCCCTCGGGCACCATGGCCCGCCGCTCGACGGCAGCCATGTCGCGATGGATGGTGCGGCAGCAGTTGATGCGGCAGCAGTTGGTTCGGCAGCAGACGGTTCGGCTGTAGCTGGTGTTGCGGTAGCTGGCGAAACGGTAGTTCGAGTGACGGTGGTCGGCGTCGCGGCAAGTGTTCGCGGCCGGCTGAATCGCAGTGCGATCGCTCGGTCGGCCAGCTGTGAGTGATGCGCCGGGGCCGATGCGCCCTGATGCTACGCCCCGAAGCTGCGCCCTGATGCTGCCCCCGGAAGCTGCGTCCCAGCGTGATTCCGCCTCAGCAGTGAACATCGACTCTCCCATCTGAGCGACCGTCTTCGGGCATTCTCGGAGTCGCGGTCGCTTCGACAGGGTGATGCGCTCGGCTTAGAGTCGTCGCTGCGATGACCACGCCTCATTCCCCCCCCACGTCGACGGATTCCAGTTCACCGTCGCCCGCGGAGCGCGCTCCGACACGCGAAGAGCCGAGCGTCTGGCGCTTCGCATTGTGGAGCTCCTTGTCGCTCGTCGTCGTGGTCACGCTGGGCGTGCTCGTCGCGCGACTGTTGCACGAACTCGGCCTCGACTGAGTTCAACGCCCTAGGTCGGCCACCAGTCGGCCCCCAGTCGTCAACGCCGCGAAGCCACGCCGCGCTCAGAACGAGTTGTCGCTCGGGTAGTTCGCGATCACGAACACCACAAAGGCCACCGCGAGCAGCGCGGCGACGCCGAGCGCGATCCACCCCCACAACGGCACGTTCGGCAGCTCCCGCGGCGCTCAGCCGCCTTGGCTTCCTGGCGCGCGGTAGACCAGGAACGCGCGCTCACCGAGCTCGCCGGGGAGCTTGTGCTCCCACACCGTGTCGAGCCGGAAGCCCAGCCGTTCGGCTTCGCGTTCGGCGGCGCGCGCTTCGCGCGACCACGACGGGCCCTTGAGCATCACCAGATCCTTGTGGGAGTGGCGCACCTTGCGAAGCATGCGCACGTTTTCGCGCACCGAGCTCACGGCGCGCACGAGCACGATGTCGTACTTGTTGCGCGCGAGGTGATCTTCGACGCGTTCGGCGCTGGCCTTGGCGTTCTTGATCCCCATGCGTTCGATGCAGCTCTGCACGAAGTCGATGCGCTTGCGCGTCGAGTCCACCAGGCCGACGCGCGCCTGCGGATCGGCGAGCGCGACCGCCATGCCAGGGAATCCAGCGCCCGTCCCCATGTCGCACAACGAGCGACCGGCCAGCGGCAGCAGTCGCGTGGTGCGCCACGAGTCGAGGTAGTGCTTGGCCGCCATCTCGCGCGGATCCACGATCGCGGTCAGGTTCATCACCGCGTTGCCCTCGAGCACCAGCCGCGCGTGCTCGGCGTAGCGGTCGAGCAGCGCCGGTGTGACTTCCTCCTCGCCCTCGAAAGCCCAGGCCAGCGCCGCGCGCAATTCGTCGACGCTGGCGAGCGGCAGGTTGGTGTACTCGAGCACCGCGTCGGGGTCTTCCTCTTTGCGCGGAGGCTTGGGCGCGGGGACGCCGCGCACGTAGCCGCCCGATGGCGAGGCAGGCGCCGCGGCAGCGTTGGGAGCGGGGTTGGATGCGCTCGCCGCTCCGCCTTCCGAACCGCCATCGACGTCGTCGTCGTCCTCGTCGCCGTGCGCGTCGTTGGCTAGCGTCGCAAAAGTCATCGTAGGTGGGCGTCGAGGGGCCGCTCGTGCACCGAACCGCAGCGGCTCCGGAGCTGATCCCGAGACTGCTGACGGGACGAGTCCGTGGGGCGCGGGAACGTGTGTGGGGCGTGAGGCCCGGCCGCAGGGGCCGAGGGTGTGCCTGGAGATGGCCGAAGGAGGGCCGAAGGATGGCAGGGCAGCAGGGATTCGAACCCCGAACCTACTGATTTGGAATCAGTCGCTCTAACCGTTAGGAGCTACTGCCCTGCGCGAAGCAAGGGAACAGGGTAGGCCCGCCCCTCACCTCTGGCAAGCGCGGCGCGCTTGCCGGAGGCAGCAGGCTTCAAGCGCGACGCCTCGCTCGGCTACAGTGCTGGCTTGCGCAAGCGACGCACACAACCCGAAGCCCCCGCGAGCGACGAGCCGCAAGCAGCCGCCGCGCGCCCCGACAACGGCGAACCGATCGAGCCGCGGGTGCGTCCCGCCGACGACATCCCGCTTTCGAGTCTCGATCAGGACGCCTTGCGCGTGATCTCGCGACTCCAGCGCCAAGGATTTCAGGCGTACCTCGTCGGCGGCTGCGTGCGTGACCTGCTCTTGGGCCGCCGGCCCAAGGACTTCGACGTCGCGACCAGCGCGCACCCGCGCCAAGTCAAGCGCTCGTTCGCCAACGGCCGCATCATCGGCAAGCGCTTCAAGTTGGTGCACGTCGCGTACGGCGATCACGTGATCGAAACCGCGACCTTCCGCCGCGCGCCGCCGCCGCGCGAGGAAGAACCCGACGATCTGCTGATCACCGACGACAACGAGTTCGGCAACGCCGAAGAGGACGCGCTGCGGCGCGACTTCACGATAAACGCGTTGTTCCTGGATCCGACGCGGCGCGAGATCCTCGACTACGTCGGCGGGCTCGACGACCTCGACGCCGGCGTGTTGCGCACGATCGGGGACCCGCGCGTGCGCATGGCCGAGGATCCGGTGCGCATCCTGCGCGCGATCAAGTTCGCCACGCGCCTCGGACTGCGCATCGAAGACGCCACCTGGGCGGCGATGATCGAAACCGCCGATGAACTCGGCCGTTCGGCCAAACCGCGCGTGCTCGAGGAGATCCTGCGCCTGATGCGCTCGGGCGTCGCCCTCGGCGCCTTCCGCATGATGCGCGCCTGCGGCGCATTGCGCGTGCTGCTGCCGCAGATCGACGCTCACCTCGGCCAGCGCGCCGACCCCGATCCGGCCGCGCACGACCGCGCCGATGAGTTCTGGCGCCTGCTCGAGGCGCTCGACGGCGACGTCCACGCCGGCAACAACCCGGCGACGGGCGTGTGCATCGCGGTGCTGTTCCTGCGCCTGATCGAACGCGCCGGCGGCGTCGACCCGCGCAACCACGAGCAGGCCGGTCCCGAGCTCGCGCGCGCCGCGACCGAGCTGCTCGAACCCTTTGCGCTGAGCGTGCGGCTCTCGCGCCGCGACACCGGCAAGGCGATCCGCGCCATCCTGCAGCAGCGGCGCTTCACGCAGCCGCTCAGCAAGCGCTTCCGTCCGCTGCTCTTCGCCCGGGGCGAGGACTTCCGCGAGTCCCTGGACTTGTTCCGCCTGCGCTCGATGGCGTGGGGCCAGGGCTGGGACGTGTACGAGTCGTGGGTGCAGCGGTTTCAGGAAGCGCAAGGCGCCTCGACGGACGACGTGGAGCGCGAGCGCAAACGCAAGCGACGGCGCGGCCGGCGGCGCGGCAAGCGCACGGAAAGCGCGGAACCGCCGGCCGAAGCCTGAGCCCTGCGCTCGGCGCGGGCGCACACACGTCGCAGGCGTGGCTTCGTCCGCACTTTCTTTCCGGGGGTCACGGTTTCGTGCGCCGCCAAGTTGAAGTGCCACTCGACGCCCGCCGCGCCAAAAGGTGCTAACTTTCTTTTGTCGCCGGCAGCAGCCGGCCAAACTCCTGGAACGCTTCGGCCGTCCGCCGAATGCTGTTCCTGCGCGGGGAGTGCGGCCGACCGCAGCGTGCGCGAGCGAGCGAGTTTCCTTGGTTGCCAGAAGTCTTGGGGGGCGGCTCCTGCCCCGGGTTGCACTGAAATCGTGTTGCAGTGAACGGGCGGCGCCCTCTCCAAGGCGCCGCCCGTTTTTGTTCGTCCGGCGCCATGATGGCCGTCGTGAAACGCCCCCTGCGCCCCAGCCTTTGGATCGCGCTCGCCCTTGCGGCGAGCGCCGCGTTCTCTGCAACCGCGCCGGCCCACGGCGCCCAGACACAGCCTGCGGCGCCATCCAGCCCCGACGACGCGGCCGTGCGACGTGCCTGGGAGTTGCTCAGCCCCGCGGAGCAAGCCGACGCGCTCGAGGAGTACGAGGCCCGCGCCGAATACGCCGAGGGCTTTCGCCAGAGTCTCGTGCGCTACGCGCTGAAGTTCGACGAGCGCGACCCCGGCCTCTACCCGCTCGCAGCGCCCATACCGTACTTCGACCCGCAGAAGCACGCTCCTGGACAACCGATCCCGCGCCGCGCTCTCGACCCCGACTCGCGCGCAGCGCGCGCCGAGCGCGAGCGCATCCTCGGCAAGTTGCACTCGCGCGCGCAGCAGCCCGGTTGGATCTACGACTACGCGACTCGCGAGGTCGTGCTCGTCCCGACCGACAAGCCTCTCGCGCGCCGCTTCGAGAACGCGCTGGCGGGCATGTTGCCGCGCCAGGACCTCGCCGAGGCGCTCGTCGAACGCGCGCTCGACGATGGCGCCGAGCAGAAGGCGCTGAGCGCGTTCGCGCACGCCTACACCGACCGCGTCGGCGCACTTTTTCCCGGGATCACACTGTACGACGCCTGGAGCAGCGGCGCGGATCTCGAGATGCCCGACGTCGACGTGCTGGGCGTGGTGCACGACGTGCTCGACGAATGGAACAAGTGGAAGGCGCCGGTCCCTGAGTCGCAGCACCGCGTGCTCTACGAGAAGGTCGGCGCGATTTTCCAAGGCGCGCGCCGGCACCGCGGATTGCGCGCAGCCTATGCGCGCAGCTACTTGTGCGGCGCGCGCGAACTCGAGCCGCTCTACGCGGTGTGCATCGAGCGGCTCAACTTCGCCTGGGAAAGTTGCTCGAGCGACCCGGCGACGCTCGCCAAGACGCTGCCGCGTTCCGCGGACTGGAACGAGCACCTCGCCAAGCTCGAGGAGCGTCTGCTGAAGTCGCCCGAAGCCCGCGCCAAGGCGCAGACCCGCTGGGCGACCATCGAACGCGAAGCGGCGCAGATGCGCGAGATGTGGGTCGGCATCCTGCGCGAGCGCAAAGCCTTCGAGCGCACGGCGCGCCCGGCGGACGACAAGTAGCGCGTCAACCGCCGTCGTAGGACTCCGCCTCGGCGGCGTCGAACTGCTCGCAGGGCGGCGCGTCGTCGTCGCGCGAGGTGAGGTAACCGTGCGGGAGCGAGACGCTCTGCACGCGTCCGCTCTTGCCGCGGTGCGCACGCAGCGCGCTGAGCGGAAAGGCCTCCGAACGATCGAGCCCGTCCAGCTCGCGCTCGAGTTCGGCGTAGCTCGTCACCACGCGCAGTCGCTCGCGCAGCGGCGACGAGTTGCGGAAGCCCTTGGTGTACCAAGCACTCCACTTGCGCATCTGCAGCATGCCGAGCTCGGGCCCGAAGAACTCGCACAGGCGCCGCGCGTGGTCGAGCATCACGTCGATCACCTGCCCCAGGTTCGGCGGCGGCGGCGGCTCGCGTCCGGCGAACACCGCGGCCAACTCGCCGAACAGCCACGGACGGCCGAGGCACCCACGTCCGATGATCACTCCGTCGCAACCGGTGCGGCGCATCATGCGCAGCGCGTCGAAGCACTCCCAGATGTCGCCATTGCCGAGCACCGGGATCGAGACGCTCGCCTTGAGCTCGCCGATCGCATCCCAGTCGGCTTCGCCCGAGTAGAGCTGCGCCGCGGTGCGCGCGTGCAATCCGATCGCGCTCACGCCTTCTTCCTGCGCCACGCGCCCCGCGTCGCGGAACGTGAGCAACCCATCGTCGATGCCTTTGCGTACCTTGACTGTCACCGGCTTGCCGCGCGCGTTGGCGACCATGGCGCGCACGATGTTCGCCATCAACCGGCGCTTGACCGGAATCGCCGCGCCGCCGCCGTGCGAGGTCACCTTGCGCACTGGACAGCCCAGATTCAGATCGACGTGATCGACGCCGTCATCGACCAAGCGCGCCACCATCTCGCCCGCGTCCTTGGGATCGGAGGTGTACACCTGCACCGAACGCGGGCTCTCGTCGGGTCGCGAGCTGGCGAGCAGCGCCGTGCGCCGATTCCCGTTCAAGTAGCCGCGCGCCGTGATCATCTCCGACACGTACACGCCGGCGCCCTGCTCGCGGCACAACGAGCGGAACGGGTAGTTCGTGACGCCGGCCATCGGCGCGAGCACGACCGGCGGCCACACGGATAAACTGCCCAGCCGCAAGGGCTGGAACTCGCCCGACGCAGCGACGGGCACGTCGCGCGAGAGCTCCGAGCACACGCGCTGCGGCGCGCTTGCGTCAGGACCGTCGGTCATGGCCGCGCGTCAGCGCTTCGCGCCCGGGGTTTCACCGCGTGCTTCGGCAGCCGCCGTGGCGCGCACCTTGGCGAGCACATCCTCCGGCAGTTCCAAACCCGCGCCGCCGTGGACATCGAATTCGGCGAGCGAAGTCTGCGTCTGCGTCGCCCCGAGTTGTTGCACAAGCACCTTGACGGCGCCCGCTTCGTTCAGCTGGCACAACCGGACTCCCGTCGGCGTTCGGAAGCCGTGGTCACCGTGTTCGTTCACCGCCATATCCCAGCGCACGACCTCGAGCTCGAGCCCCTCGTGGAAACGAATCAACGGGAAGCCTCCCGGCTTGCGCGTGACCGCGAGCAACATCGCGGTGGTCACGCTGTCGCAGTCGATCGCCACCACGTCTTCGCGCGCCGCCTTGAGGTCGATGAACGCACTGTCCAAGCGCCGCTCCACGCGCCACTGGTCCCCCACCTTCAGTCCCTTGACCAGCAACTCGCGGCCCTGGGCCACGGCGCGCACCTCGAAGCTCTCGAACTGTCCGCGGCGCACACGCTGGCGCGAATGCACGATCAGCTCGGGCTGGCTGACGCCAGAAGGCGTACGCCGCGTGCTGCAGAACGTGAGCGTCTCGTCGAGTTCGCGCACCACCGCGAAACGCTCGGCCGCAAGGCGCCCCGCGGTCGAAAGCGTTTCGCAGCGGCCGCTGAGCAGCACCGTGCCTTCGGGCAACGTGGGCTTGGGTGCGTCGAGCGGCGTGTCGGCCGACTTGCGCGCGGCTTCGACCCACACGGACAACTCGCTGCGCAGCGTGTCGAGCCGCGCGCGGTCGAGCACCGCGCCGCGCCGCACCACGCCCGCGATCTCGCGCAGCGCGGCGACGCTCTGCGTCGGATCGGCGTTGAGCAGAACGAGATCCGCGCGGTTGCCCGGTTCGATCACGCCGCAGTCCTTGAGGCCGAACGCCAGCGCGGCTTCGCGCGTGCACGCCGCCAGGCAATCCGCTGCGCTCAATCCGGCGGCCTGCCACTGCGCGAGTTCACGGTGCAGACCTTCGCCGGGCATCAGCCAGGGATGCGGAGCTCCGCTGCCGGAGACCAGGCGGACTCCGCTCGAGTGCAGCGCGGCGAGCAAGAGCTTCGCCTTGCCCAACGCGGCTTCGCGCGAGGCGCGCGCGCTCTCGTTCATCTGCTGCTTGCGCACGGCGAGTTCGTTGAGCCAGTAGTTGGCGTAGTTGGGGCCGAGCCAAGTCAGATCTCCCGAATTCGGATCGAGCGCGTCGACATCCTTCGACAGCGCGCCGAGCGTGGGGATGACGCTGACGCCCGCGGCGGCGACCTCCTTCGCAGCGGCGCGGAGTTCGTCCGCGCTCACGCTGTCCCAGGTCTTGCCCATGGGAAGCAACGCGTCGAGCGCCACCAGTCCGCGCGGTTTCGCGGCCAGCACCGCAGCCAGGTCGAGCCCCTTGGGGCGCGGACCGAACACGCCCAGTTCGAACTTCGCGCTCTCGACGATCAGCGCGCGCCACAACTCGCCGTCGAGTTGCGCGTGCGTGGCGAAGAACGACACCTCGAGTTCGCGCAGGTGCTCGACGGCCTCGACCACGTCGTTGGCCGTCTTCAGCACCAGCGCCGCACTGGTGGCCGGCGGCTCGCCATCGAGCAGCAGACCGGCGGTGTGGATCTCCGGTCCCATGCTGGCCATGCGCACGTCGGGGCGCCGCGCGCCGACGACCCGCGCCGCGTCGTTGCCGTGGTCACAGATCCCCGCCACGCCCGCGATCGTGTAGAGCCGATCGTGTTCGGAGTCGTGGTACGCCAGCCCGTCGATGTACCCCGGCACGATGTGCAACCCGCGGACGTCGACGACACGCGCGCCTGCGGGAACTTCCGCGGGCGCGCACACCGCTTGGATGCGCTCACCGTCGAGGACGATGGCGCGCTCGGCGGGAGCGACGCCGGGCACGAGGGTGTGGACACGAGCGCCGACGAGCGCGACCAATTCGAGGGCGCACGCGGCGCCGAACAGCGAAAGCGACATGGGCGCGATGATCGCACGCCGGAGCAAGCGCTTCCACGCGCGCCGCGTACCGAGTGCGCAAGGCGCGCGGACGTGTGGAAGCGCTCGGCGCGAGCGAGCGAACGCGCACCGGGACAAGCGCGCTTTCAGCCTCGAACGTGCACACTTCGGCCGCGCGTTGGGCCTGACGCGCGCTGCCGACGCCCCCGCGCACGCGTCGGCGCGCACCCTGCGGCCGGCGGGATCTACACGCCTTGTTATGCTCGCCGGGCTATGGATCAGGACTCGAATCGCAAGGGCGCACCGCGCGCCGCCGAACGCCCGCGCGTGCGCCTGGAGTCGGACGAAGTCGCGCGCGGCCCGTGGGTATTCGGACGCCAAGTCGAACTGTCCGGTCCGCCGGTCGCGGGTGGCGAGTTGGTGGAGGTCTACGACCGCAGCGACCGCTTCCTCGGCCACGCGCTGTGCAACGAAGCCTCCGACATCCGCCTGCGCTGGCTCGCGCGCGGACGCAAGACCGACCTCGACCGCCCGCGCGAGTTCCTCGAGCGGCTGCTGCGCAACGCCGACCGTCTGCGGCGCAAGACGCTACGGCTCCACGAGCGCACCAACACCTACCGCGTCGCGCACGCCGAGGGCGACGACCTGCCGGGCCTGATCGTCGATCGACTGAACGACGTGCTGGTGTGCGAGCACCACGCCCTGGGTTTCTGGCGGCTGCGCGACGACGTCGAAGCCGCGCTGCGCGCCATCTATCCGGAGTGCTCCGTCGTGCACCGCATCCCGGCCAGCGCGCGCCGCTCGGAGGGCTACTCCGACCGCGATCTCGCGCTCGCGGACGCCTCGAGCGGACGCGAGACGGTGATCGAGGAGAACGGCGTGCGCTACCCAGTCGCCGCCGGCGCCGGGCACAAGACGGGTTGGTTCTGCGACCAGCGCGACAACCGCGCGACCGTGGCCTCCTACTGCGCGGGCCGCGACGTGCTCGACCTGTGCTGCAACGCCGGCGGATTCGCGTTGAACGCCGCCAAGGCGGGCGCGCGCAGCGTGCGCGCCGTCGATCTGGATGAGGTCGTGCTCGAGCGCGCGCACACGGCGGCGCAGCTCAACCAACTGCGCATCGACTTCACGCACGCCGACGCCTTCGACGTGCTGCGGGCCGTGAGCAACAGCACCACGCGCCCCAACGTGCTGGTCGTCGACCCACACAAGATCATCGCCACCAAGAACGACTACGAAGCCGGCCTGTACAAGTACGGCGACCTCAACACCCTGGCCTTCAAGTCGGTGCGCGAGGGCGGCCTGGTGGCGACGTTCTCGTGCTCGGGACTGCTCCAGGAACCGGCCTTCTTCGGCATGTTGTTCCAGTCGGCGCGCCGCGCCGGCCGCGAGGTGCGGCTCCTCAGCGTGCTCCAGGCGGGCCCCGACCACCCGCAGCGACCCGATTTCGCGCGTTCTCGTTACCTCAAGGGCGCCCTGCTCGCCGTCGACTGAGCGCGACGGCGATGGTGCATCCGGGCCCGGCGCAGACTAGGATGCTCGACTTACAAACGCCCTCGCGCCGCAAGCCTGCAGCGCGAGGGCGCGCTCGTCGGCGTAGGTCGGTTTCACGAAACCAGCCCCGCCGCTGAACGGACCCGTCACGCCACGCACCGCTGTTTGGAGCTGAAACGATGAGCCTCGCGATCCTCGCAACCGAAGACAATTGGCAGGGCTTCGACGACGCCTGGAACCAACTGGTCAACGCGAACGGACCGGTCGACGAGTTGCTGGCCGCGCTCGACATCGTCGGCGCCAAGCGCCGCATCGCGCGCTGCCTGCCGCTGGTCCGCCAACACGCGGAATCCCTCGGCAGCGCCGGCCGTGCGGCGGATGCGGCCCTGCTCCTGGGCACGACCCTGCGCGCCGGCGGGCCGGTCAACGAACTCGCCGAGCCGCTGCTCAAGCAGGCCGAGTCGGCCTGGGGCGCCGAGCCCTGGTGGTCGCCCTTCCGCGAACTCTCGGGCCTGACGCGCGAGGCGATCGACATGCGCAAGGCCTGGATCCAGTTCGACGACATGCGCTCGTACCGCGTCGGCGCGATCGTGTTCCACGCCGCCGGCTGGGGCGTCGGCCAGGTCATCGAATGCTCGCACGCCGAGCTCGAAGTGCACGTGCACTTCCAGTCCGGCCGCAAGGACCGCTTCCCGATCCGCACCGCGGTCGAGATCTTCGAGCGCCTGCCCGAGCACGACCTGCGCGCGCAGCTCGTCAAGGATCCCGCCGGCCTCAAGAAGCGCCTCAAGGAAGAGCCGCTCGAGATCCTGCGCTCGGTGCTGCTGCGCTACGGCGGCAAGGCGAGCAGCGTCACGGTGCGCAACGCGCTGATGCACATCGGCGTCGACGGTCCGGCGTGGTCCAACTGGTGGAAGAAGACGCGCTTGGCGGCCGAAAACAGCGAGTGGTTCCGCGTGTCGGGCAACGCCGCGCGCGCCGAAGTCGAGCTGCTGCGCCGCGCGCTCGATCCGGTCGACGCGTTGCGTCGCCAACTGGTGCAGGCCCAGACGCTGAAGGTGGCGCTCTCGCGCGTGCGCGACATCCTCGGCGGGGCCAAGCTCGAAGAGCACATCCGCAACGCCGCGTTCGCCGCCATCGACGAACTGGTGGCCGATGAGAAGCAGCCGCTCGAGCACCGCCTGTCGGCCTGGATGCTGCTGCGCGAACACCGCAAGGCCACGCCGCCCGCGCTGGCCGATCGGCTCGCGCGCGAGCGCGACAAGCCCGCGCCGACCGACCCGGCGGTCCCGCCGCCGCTGTGGGCCTTCCTGCAGCGCCTGCCGGGCGCCAAGGAGCAGGAAACCTCGGTGGAGTTCCTGCAGGAGCTCTACGGCGACGCTTGGGTCGAGCAGGCGGTCACTCACCTGCCCCACTCCGCGCCGGGCGCCGCCAAGCCGCTCATCGACGCGCTGCGCAAGGCCGGCCGCAGCGACGACCTCGCGCGCTGGTACACGACCCTGCTCGCGCGCCCGACGCGCTCGCCGTTCGTGCTGATCGAGCTCGCGCGCCTCGCCGAGAAGGGCGAGCTCACGGGCAAGTTCCCGACGCCGGTGCAACGCGCGATGGCGCTGCTCGAGCTCGCGGTGTTCCTCCAGGAGCGCAAGCGCGGCGACAACGTGATGACGCGCGCGCAGGCGCGGCTCACCGACCTGCTGACCCGCGGCGAGCCCACGCTGCTGCAGAAGATGCTCGAAAAGGCCGACATCACCGCCATGCGCTCGATCCGCGGCATGTTGCAGCGCGGCGTCGACGAGAAGGTCGACAGCGTGGTGACCGACATCGCGATCGACATGGGCAGCGAAGTGTTCCGGGCCGATGCGCTTCCCTTCTGGCAGGAAGACAAGATCTGGACCACGCGCAAGGGCCTCGAGAAGCGCGACGCGGAGTTGCGCGAGCTCAAGGAGAAGAAGATCCCGGCCAACGCCGAGGCGATCGCCAAGGCCGCGAGCTACGGCGACCTCTCGGAAAACGCCGAGTGGGAACAGGCCATCGAGGAGCAGCGCCAGCTGACCAACGCGGCGTCCGAGATGGACAAGGAACTGCGCATGGCCGCGTTGCTCGAGAACGCGAACCTGCCCGACGGCGTGGCCTGCCCCGGCACGATCGTCACCTACCGCGACCTCAAGTCGGGCGATACCCACACGGTCACGATCCTCGGCCCCTGGGACGCGCGCGACGACGCGACGATCAGCTACAAGGCCCCGCTCGCGCGCGGCATGCTCGGCAAGTCCGCCGGTGACGTCGCCCAGATCGAACTGCCCGGCGGCGTGCAAGAGATCGAGATCGTCACCGTCGAGCCCGTCGAACTGTGATCTGAGCGGCGCGCGCCGCGCGCTCGCCGTCCACCACCAGCCCCCGGCTGCCGGCTCGTCCGGCGCCGGGGGCTGGCGTTTGGGTTGCCGAGCGCGCTCCGCGGACGCGCGGGAAGGAAAGCAACGTGTCGTGCGTCTAGCGCTACCAGCTGAGCTCGAGTTCGCGGCCCCCTGGAATGCACGAAGCCACGAACGGCCACAGACCGTCGCGCGCCGCAGCAGCAAAGCGCGAGGCGTCGAACAGCACCTCGTTCGAGCGAGCGAGCGAGCGGAACGAAGGCGAAGCGGTTGCCGAAGGTCGGCGTGAAACGGAACGCGCCGGTCGCCAGCGACGAGAGACACGCCGAGTCACCGTAGCCCTCGATCGGCAAGCACAGGAGTTCCGTTCCGGCTGGCGCGGGTTCACGCGACACCTGCACGCGAACGTCGAACGCTGCGGCTGGCTCGAGGGTGAGCAGCACAGGATCGGCGAAGCGCGCGAGCACAACCTCTTGGCGGGCGACGAGTGGCTGCTCGTCGCAAACGCCGTCGCGCCACGCAGTGACGGTGTGAGAGCCGAAGTCGAGCGACGGAAACGTGAAGGCGCCCGAAGCATCGGCTGAAGTCCAACGTTGCTGCGCAGAAAGCAGCACGCGCGCGCCGGCCAGCGGAACGCCGTTCGCGTCTACCGCGCGCCCCGAGAGCGTTGCGAGCGCGTCGGACGCTCGCTCGTGCAACTCCACTCGTTCGAGGCCGCCCAAACGCGTGCGTGCACGACCTGTGTGAGTGCCTCCGCCCGAGAGACGCACTTCGAAGCCCCACTCGCGCGCTTCGTCGAGTTGCACGCGCCATTTCGATGGCGTCAGCACGCTCACTCGCGGATGAAAACGATCGACCTCGAACCCGCTCGTTGCGCACAGTTGCAGCCCGTGGCGCCAAGCCGACACCGACGCGATCTCGGCGCCACCCGAATCCAGCTCGACACTGCATTCGACGTCCAGCGCGGCGTCGAACTCCGTCAGCGACGCGCCCTCGTCGATGGCGATCGAGCGCGGCGCCGCCCCGGATCGGAACACGCGCGCCTCGTCCGCCGCGTTCGGAAGCAGCCACTGGGACTCGCCCGGAATTCGCGGAGCACTCCAGTGCAACGACTCGACCTCGATCCCCCCGGGTTGGCGCAGCGGCAGCTGCACGCGCCCGAAGATCGCTAGCGGCCGCGCACCGTCGAGAGCCGGCCCCTTCCAACACAGGCGAGGGCTTGCTGAATCGGGAAGGCGCACGCCGAGCTTGCTTTCTCGACCCGGCCGCAGCTGGAGCGGAAAGGACACTTAGAAGCGAGTCCGCTCGCTATCCACAGCAGCGACGACCCACTCTCCCGCACCGAGGTCAGCGAACCTTGCAACGCCACGCGCGTCGGCTGGAACGGAGTACTCCAGCGCGCCCGCCGGAGCTGCAGCGAGCCTAGCAGTGACCAGCGCGCCACGCGCCGGATCGTCGCCGCTGTGCGAGACGAAGACGACCAACTTCGTGCTGTGTTCCAGCGCGACTCGGCCGAGGTCGATCCGCATCGCTTGCGGCCACAGGATCAACTTCGGCGAACGCCCGGGGCTCTCGATCGCGATGCACCATCGTTCACGCCCTTCGAGAACGCACACGGCATCCGGCGCGAACTCGAAGCTCCCATCGGCGGCGGACAGCGTTCGTCCCACTTCGCGCGCAACACCAGCGCACTCGCGCAGGAGCCTGACCGTCGCGCTGGCCGGCGCGCCACCCTCCACGAGTTCAACGCTTCCGCGCACCCAAGGCGCGTGAAAGTCACGCGCCACATCGACGACTGCGCTCGTTGCCGAGTCCGCGTGCGACTCCACTTGCGCGAGGCCGGCACAGCAGGTTGCAACGAGGGCAAGACTGAGATGCGAGACGCACCGCAGGTGGAAACGCATGTTCACCTCCGTGCTAGTGGGTTGATTCGAAAGTCCGCTGCAGTGTCAGGTGGTTCGGCGCTCCCCGCAAGGCGCGAGGATTCCAGGCGACCTGAATAGGTCGCCGAACCGGAGCAACGCCGCGGGGGGGCGGCGAGGCGCCTGAGATATGCGGCGAAGTTTTGAATCAACCCACTAGCTCTTCCTTTCCTGTGCGCCACGGCGTGGCGGCGCCGAGGACCCCGGAAATCCGGCTCGGTCGTTCCGATCGCCGTGCTTGCGCTCGACAGAGGCCTCGCGCGACGCACACGAGGGACCTCCACGGCTTGCTGGCGCCAGCCCGAGCGCCGTCAGCGCACGCGCGGAGCGTAGCTGTGCCCCATGCTCCAACGCGACGAGAGGAGGCTCGCGCGCGTGGCGGCTTCGATGAGCTGCGCGTTGCGGCAACCGCCGGAACGAACCTGATCGTCGACGCCGGCCTCGGTGAGAAGTACGGCCGGCAGCAGCGATTCGCGCTGGGTCCGCTCCCATGCGTCGCCGCCTCGCGCGTGCGCTGCCGAGAGTTCGAGCATCGTCGCACGGTACGAGTCCAGCGCACGAGCGCACTCGGCACAGCCGTCGGGCGCGAGCATGCTCGGCGCGCGTTGCGGCGGGCTCGTCGCGTACTCCGCCCAGAGATCGAACGCTCGGTCGACGGGTGCGACGTAGTCCTCAGTCGGGCAGGGACTGGTCCAGACGTCGAGGGTGAGCGGTTGCGCGCCAAGCGGTCGTGCAACGACACGCTCGAGCTGCTCACGCAGGTACTTCGTCCAGGCCTCGAGCGGCGCCGCGACAACTGCGTGTTCGTTGTGCATCGCGCGCGCGAGCCGCAGCGCCCACTCGACGAGCAGCGGATCATCGTGGAGCATCAACGCCTCGATCTCCGTGTGGAGCGCGGCCGCGTGCTGGCGCAAGTCGATCGCGGTCTGCGGCGACGCGAGCAGTTGGTTCGTATCGGCGAACGCGACGCGACGCAGCAGGCAAACCAGTGTTTGGATCGCGGGCGCGGGGCGCGAGCCAACTTCGGCGTGCCTGCAAGGCGCCGATGCGAATCGACTCCGCGCTGCGTCGAGACTCTCGCGGCGCAGCGCTCTCGCTGCGGGACGAATGCCGGCGCCGCGCCCGAGCACAACCACCGCCAACGCCTCGGCGAGCGCGCTGTTCGTGCATCGCCCAGCCTGTTCGTCAGCGGCGGCGCAGAACTCGTCGAGCCTGTCGGCAAGTTCGAGAAGACGGAGCCGAGCAGCGACTTCCACTCGAGACAGATCGCGGCCCGTCACGAGCCGCGAAGCCGCCTCCGCGCGCACGAGAAAGTCGGGACCGAACCGTCGACGTTCCGCCAGGCCGCCGACGTTGCTGATGACCCGAAGTTCGACGTCGACTTGAACAGCGGGGAGGTCGTGTTGCAGCGTGAGTAGCGCAGACGAATCGACGCGGAACGCGCCCAGGCGCAGCCGTGCTCCGCTCCGCAGTTCGAGCACAGCACGCGCCAGGTCCAGCGGATAACGCCGATCGCCGAGCACGAAGGGCTCGCCTAGCGTCAGCCACGTCGGCAGTTCGTCGGGTAGGCGCTCCTCCGTGCTCGGCTCGCCTGCCGGCGCGATCAACAACAGCCAGTTCGAGACGCGGAATCGAACCGACGTCCCCACGCAGTCCACGAGGTCGCCGCCGCCCGACGCAAGCTCCTCGACACTCCAAACCCAATCGATCGCACTCGACGTCGCGCCGCTCGTCTGCGCGGTCGTGGGCACGCTGCTCGCCTCAGCCACGCTCGCGAGCAGCACCGCCAGAAACGAACACCGCAGGAGCGTGAGCGCGGAGTTCGAGCGCTCGGAGTTCGGCCGCATCGACGGCGCCAACGAAGACGGCGAGTGCAGGTTCACGCGTGGACGCGACGCTCGTCGCCCGCTGCTCGCACCTGGACCGCGTCGGCTGACGTCGCTCCCGGCAGGCCAGATCGGAGTTGCGCAGTGACGAGCAGATCGCACGGCGAGCCTTGCCGGCCCCGGCGCCTTCAAGGCCCGCTCGCGCCCGTTGTTGGCGGCGACGCGCCTGCCACCCGCAAACGCCCCGCGGCGGCACCACGGCCACCAGAACTCCAGCTTGAATCGCCCCGAAATCCGATATATCATGATGTCGTGATATCCGCCTCCGTGCCCCAGCCGAAGCCCTTCCAGAGCCCTTTCCGGGCCCCGGAAGCCCGCCCATGATCGCCCCCAGCGATGTTTCGGCGGTGCTGAAGGCCCTCGGGGACGACACCCGGCTGCGGATCCTGGCCCTCCTGGTCGACGCAGAGCTGTCCGTGGGCGACCTGTCACGCGCCCTAGACATGTCGCAGAGCCGCGTGTCGAACCACCTGCGCCTCCTGCGCGAGACCGGGCTGATCGCCGAGCGGCACGCGGGCGCGTCGACGTTCCTGCGCCTAGCGCCGAGCGCGGACGAACTCTCCGGCGGCGTGTGGAACGCCGTGCAAGCGCGCGTGCGCATCGCGCCTGAGCACCAGGCCGATCGCCAACGCCTGGCGGCCCTGCTCGAAGAACGCGAGCACCGCGCCGCGGAGCTGTTCGAACAGCTCGCGCCGGACTGGGACAAGGTCGGCATCGACTTCGCGAGCGGGCAGGCGCGCCAACGCGCGGTCGCGTCGCTTCTTCCGCGAGGCTGGACCGTCGCGGACATCGGCTGCGGCACCGGCTACCTCGCACGCGGCATGCTCGGGCTCGCGTCGAAGATCATCTGCGTCGATCGCTCGCAGGCCATGCTCGACCAGGCGCGCGAACGGGTCGGACGCGAGAGCGCGGGCGACGTGCAGCTCGAGTTCCGCCGCGGTCCGCTCGATCAACTGCCCATCGCGGACGCCGAAGTCGACGGGCTGGTCGCGGGCATGGTCCTCCACCACCTCTCCGAACTCGCGCCGGCCGCTGCGCAACTGCGCCGCGTGCTCAAGCCCGGCGGCCCGGCCGTCGTGCTCGAACTCGAGCCGCACGGCGAAGATTGGATGCGCGAGAGCCTGGGCGATCGCCACCTGGGCCTCGACGCGCGCGACGTGACACGCGCGCTCGAACGCGCCGGCTTCGAACAGGTTGCGAGCGCGCCGCTCGACGATCGCTACACGCCGCGCCGCCCCGACGGCAGCCGCGCGTCCCTCAAGCTCTACCTGGTGCGCGGCTTCGCGCCCCGGGCGTAGATCACAGCTTTCTCTCCGACAACAACGCTTTCAAAGCCATGAACACGACGACGCAAACCAAGCAGGACTTCAAGGTCAAGGACCTCTCGCTGGCCGAGTTCGGCCGCAAGGAAATCGAAATCGCCGAGGTCGAAATGCCCGGCCTGATGGCGATCCGCGCCGAGTACAAGGGCCAGAAGCCCCTGGCGGGCGCGCGGATCACCGGGTCGCTGCACATGACGATCCAGACCGCGGTGCTGATCGAGACGCTGGTCGAGCTCGGCGCCAAGGTGCGCTGGGCGAGCTGCAACATCTTCTCGACGCAAGATCACGCGGCCGCCGCGGTCGCCGTCGGCCCCAAGGGCACTCCGGCCAAGCCCAAGGGCGTGCCGGTGTTCGCCTGGAAGGGCGAAAACCTCGAGGAATACTGGTGGTGCACCGAGCAGGCGCTGCTGTGGCCGGACGGCAAGGGCCCGAACATGCTGCTCGACGACGGCGGCGACGCGACGATGATGGTGCACCTGGGCACGCAGTACGAAGCGGCCGGCAAGGTCCCCGCGCCGAAGAAGAACGATCAAGAGGACTGGGCCGAGTTGCTCAAGTGCCTCAAGCGTTCGCTCGAGAGCGATCCGACGCGCTGGACGGAGATCGGCAAGAACGTCAAGGGCGTGACGGAAGAGACCACCACGGGCGTTCACCGTCTCTATGAGATGCAGCGCCGCGGCGAGTTGCTCTTCCCCGCGATCAACGTCAACGACTCGGTGACGAAGTCTAAGTTCGACAACCTCTACGGCTGCCGGCACAGCCTTGTCGACGGGATCATGCGCGCCACGGACGTGATGATCTCCGGCAAAGTCGCGGTCGTGTGCGGCTACGGCGACGTCGGCAAGGGCTGCGCCAAGTCGCTCGCGGGCCAAGCCGCGCGCGTGGTCGTGACCGAGATCGATCCGATCTGCGCGCTGCAGGCGTGCATGGACGGCTACCAGGTCGCGCGCGTCGAAGACGTCGTCGAGACCGCGGACATCTTCATCACCGCGACGGGCAACAAGAACGTGATCACCGTCGAGCACATGGCGAAGATGAAGAACAACGCCATCGTCGGGAACATTGGCCACTTCGACAACGAGATCGACATGATGTCGCTGCAGCGCACCAAGGGCGTCAAGCGCGTCAACATCAAGCCGCAGGTCGACCGCTGGGTGTTCGGCGACGGGCACGGCGTCATCGTGCTCGCCGAGGGCCGCCTCCTGAACCTGGGCTGCGCGACGGGCCACCCGAGCTTCGTGATGTCGAACAGCTTCTCGAACCAAGTGATCGCGCAGATCGAGCTGTTCACGCAGACCTCGAAGTACGACAAGGCGGTCTACGTGCTGCCCAAGCACCTCGACGAGAAGGTCGCGCGACTGCACCTGGGCAACCTCGGCGCGCGCTTGACCGAGCTCACGCCCGACCAGGCGAGCTACATCGGCGTGCCGGCCGAAGGCCCCTACAAGCCGGGCCACTACCGCTACTAACGCGGTCGCTGCGAGGCGGCGCCGCGCGCAGTAACCTGCGCGCCGCATGGCGCAGGACCTCTCGAAACTGCAAGAGAACCCCGTGGGTCGGCTCGCGCCGAGCCCCACGGGGTTCTTGCATGTCGGCCACGCGCGCTCGTTCCTGCTCGCCTGGTGGGACGCTCGCGCGCGCGGCGGGCGCGTGGTGCTGCGCATCGAGGACCTCGACCGCGAGCGTTGCCGAGCGGAGTACGTCGAGGCGGCGCGCGCCGACCTCGAATGGCTGGGCCTGGACTGGGACGGCGAAGTGCTCGTGCAGTCGCACGACCTCGCGCCGTACGAGCGCGCGTGCGCGAGTCTGCTCGAGCGCGGCTTCGCTTACCCGTGCGTTTGTTCGCGAGCCGAGATCCACGCACTCTCCGCGCCGCACGCGAGCGACGGTGAGCAGCGTTACCCGGGTACGTGCCGAGGTAAATGGCGGACGCGCGAGGAGGCGCGCGACGCGACCGGGCGCACACCAGGCCTGCGATTGGCCGTGCCCGCCGGTCGCGTGGCGATCGTCGACCGCCTGCGCGGCGCCCTCGAGTTCGACGTCGCCGCCGAGGTAGGCGACTTCCTGATCCAGCGCCGCGACGGCGCCTTCGCGTACCAACTGGCAGTCGTCGTCGACGACGCGCGGCAAGGCGTGGACAGCGTGGTGCGCGGCGAGGACCTGCTCTCGAGTGCCGCGCGGCAGCGGCTGCTTCACGAGCGCTTGAACTTGAGGCCGCCCAGCTACGCCCACGTCGGGCTGGTGCTCGACGAGGGCGGCCAGCGGCTCGCCAAGCGCCGCGGCGACCTCGCCCTGGCACAACTGCGCGCCGCCGGCGTCGATCCGCGCGTCCTGGTGGCCTGGGCGGCGCGCTCGCTGGGCGTCCAAGTCGGCCCGCGGGCCCTCGCAGCCGAGCTCCTGCCCCACTTCACCCTCGCGCCTCGGGCCGCTCAACCGGCGCAGTTCTCGGAAGCAGATGCGGAACTGCTGCGCCGCTCAACTTGACTCCGGCGCGCGCGCCGATAACCTTTTCGCCGCGCTGTTCCCCGGTAGCTCAATGGTAGAGCACCCGGCTGTTAACCGGGTTGTTGTAGGTTCGAGCCCTACCCGGGGAGCCATCTCGCGCTGCGCGCACACGTAAGCCGCCGCGAGCGTCGACGCCGCCAAGGGCGAAGTCGCGCGAGTTGACGACAGAGTTGACGCGAGCGTCGACGCAGGGCCCAACGCGCCTGGGACTCCATCGCCCACCTCCGATCGGCGGACACGCTCTCGACCAGGGCGCGCGTGACTCGGAGTCGTTCGGCGTCCGTACGCTATCCGCCCGATGGCGCAGCAAAGTCAGTCGCCGCTCAAGCGCTCGGACCGCTGGGGGCTCGCGTTGCTCGTGGCGCTGATCCTCTCGCTGTGGCTGCACGAACCGCTCGCGGCGCTGCGCACCTCGGAGCGATCATCGAGTGCGGAGGGCGCCTTCTCAGCTCAGCGCGCGCTGAAGTGGATCGAGGAGCGAGGAGCGCTCGAACCGCGGCCCGGCGGAACCGAGCCGCACGCCCGGTTCCAATCAGCGCTCGTCGCATCGCTCGAGCAACTCGGCCTCCAAGTCCAGGTGCAGGAGACCCTCGGCCGCGGCCCGAGCGGTCGCGTCGCACTCGTGCGCAACGTCATCGCGCGCCAGTTCGCCCAAGCGCCTGGCAGGGCCGTATTGCTCTCGGCGCACTACGACTCGGTCGGCTGTAGTCCGGGCGCCGCGAACAACGCAGCGGGCTGCGCAAGCCTGATCGAGATCGCGCGCGCGCTCCAGCACGGGCCGCCCCTCGAGCGGCCGCTCATCTACTTGTTCAGCGACGCGGAAGAGGCCGGGCTGATCGGCGCCGAAGCCTTCGCGTCGCAGCACGCCTTGGCCGGCGACGTCGGCTGCGTGATCAACCTCGAGGCGCGCGGGAGCTTTGGGCCGAGTGTGCTGTTCCAGTTGGGCGGCGGCGCACGGGCGATCGAAGCCCTCGCACGCGCGGCGCCGCACGCACAAGCGACCTCACTCGCCGACTTCATCTACAAGTTTACGCCGAGCGACACCGACTATTCGGTGTTCGCGCGGCGCGGGACGCCAGGGTTCAACTTCGCTTTTCTGGGCGGAGTGTGGGAACACCACACGCCCATGGACGAGCTCGGCGGGTTGAGCGTGCCAAGCGTGCAGCAGCAGGGCGCACAAGCGCTTGCCCTGGCGCGCCAACTGTCGAAGGAGCGCATCGAAGCGTGGGAAGACGAGCCGGTCGTGTACGCCGACTTCGTCGGGATAGGCCTCCTTGCGTGGCCGCCCTGGCTGGGCGTCGCGCTCAGCGCCGCGGCGGCGTGGTTCGCGTGGCGGCGCACGCGCGGCGACGAGCCGTCCAGGTTGAGCGCCCTCGTGCACGCGGGGCCCGGTGTCGGCGCGGCCGCGGCGCTCGCGCTCGGACTGGTGTGGGCGGAGTTCGAGATCCTGCGCAGTCGCCTCCAGACCCCGGACGCCGGTGCACGCAACAGCACGGGCGCAGATGCAGCGCTCGTCTTCACGTGCTGCGCCGCGTTCTTCTTCGTGGCGAGCCTGCGCTTCAAGGCCTGCAGCTTTCGCCAAGCGTGGATCGCTCTGGGAAGCACGCTCCCTCCGCTCGCGCTGGCAGCGTGCCTGGGCTGGAGCGATGCGAGCCATCCGGTGTTGCTCCCCGCGCTGGGTTGGTGCGCTTTGGAACTCGCGCTTGCGCCGGGGCGCACGGCGTCGAAGCTCCGCGAACGCACAGCAATCGCGGTGTTCATCACCCTCGCGCTCGTGGTGTGGAATCCGATCCGCTCGAGCCTGTGGCTCGCGCTCTCCTACCGCGAGCCCTTCGTGCTGGCGCTCCCGCTCGTCGCGGTGCTGTCGCTGGCGTGGCCGCTCTACATGCTGATCGCGGAGCGCACGTTGCGACGCGCCGCGCTCGGACTCCTCACGCTGGCGCTGCTGGGCACGATGCTCGTTCGGATTACCTATCCCGATCCGCACCGCTCGTTGGAATGGCTCAACCTGCGGCACGTTGACGACGTCGAAATCGGATCTGCACGCTTCGAAGCCTCAACCTTCGGCGCGCGGCTCGCGCCGAAAGTGGCCGAGGCCGCCGAGTGGAAGCCCGCGGACACGCCGCCGTTTCCCTGGTTCACGCTCGACCGTTCGATGTACGTCGCGCCGGCGCCACGCATCAACGCGCCGCCCCCAGTGCTCGAGGTGCTCGAGACGACGGCGAGCGACGACGGACGCCTCGTGCGCTGCCGACTGCGCTCGCCGCGCGGAGCTCCACGGCTGCACCTGCACCTGCCCGACGAGGTCTCGATCGAATCCATCGCCTGGCGCGGCCGACGCCTCGATGGCGGCTTCGAAGGCGTGCAGACGCAGCTGCTGTTCGCGTTCGAGGAAGACGGAGTCGAGTTTGAGCTGCGCGACCGGGCCGCGTCGCCGTCGAGCGTGCACCTGATCGACCAGGACTGGAACGCGACGAGCGAACACCGGGCCCTGATCGCGGCGCGCCCCGGCTACACGCACGTGCCCCGCAGCGACGGCGACATCGTGATCATGGGCGTGCGGCGCGAACTGCGCTGAAGCCTCCGTCCCAGACGCGGGGCGGCCCGGCCGGCGGACTCAGGCCCGACCCGGGGCGGGTCGAAAGCCGTCGAGATGGACCCCAACTCCGCGCCCGCCGCAACGCCCGAGCTGTCGGTGATCGTGCCGACCTACGGCCGTCCCGAGACGATCCGCACCCTGCTCGCGGATCTCGACCTCCAGACCCTGGCGCCCGATCGTTTCGAGGTCGTCGTCGTCGACGACGGAACGCCCACGCCGATCGAAGTCGACGCCACGTTGCACGCTTACGCGCTGAAGCTGCTGCGCCAGCCCAACGCCGGCCCCGGCGCGGCGCGCAACCTCGCGCTCGAGCACGTGCGCGCGCCGCTCACGTTGATCCTCAACGACGACGCGGCGCCCGCAGCGGACCTGCTCGAGCGCCACCTGGCTGCTCACGCCGATTGCGAGCCGAAAACCGCTCTGCTCGGATCGTTCCGCTTCACGCGCGCCGCACTGCGCTCGCCGTTCGTACAGATCCTGCAGTCCTCCAACCTGCTGTTCGACTTTCCGTCGCTGACCCACGGCAAGCGCTACGGCTGGCAGCACTTCTGGACCTGCAATCTGAGTCTGTCCACAGACGCGCTGCGCGCCGTGGGCGGCTTCGACGCCGCGAACTTCCGCGAGCCGATCTGCGAGGACGTCGAGCTAGGGTACCGCCTCGGGCAACTGGGCTGGGAAGTCGAGTTCCGCGAGGACCTCGTGTGCGAGCACGACCACGTGCTCAACGCGCGTGGCTACTTCCACCGCATGCTGCGCCTGGGCGTCAACATGTCGAAGTTCGCCGTCAAACACGACTCACCCGGCGTGCTCTATATCCCCGACCGCGCGCCGCTCGACGCCCTGGCCTTCAAGAAACTCCAACTCAGTGTGGAGGCCTACTACGCGTTGCAGAGCCAAGTCATCGAGCGCCTCGAGCGCCTCGACCGCGAACAGTGGGGCCTGGAGCTTCCGCACCATCTGATCCAACAACTCGACGGGCTGATTCGCAAAGTCAGCCACGTTTCGTACTGGTCGGGGATCCTGGCGCACTACGCCGGCCAGAATCCGCTCGAGGTGCTCGAGCACGGTCCGCGCACCGGCGAACTCACCTCGATCGTGATCGTGTCTTACAACGCACTCGAGCGCACCAAGAAGTGCCTCGAAGGTCTGCGTGCGGCCGCCGACCCGCGTTTTCCCTGCGAAATCCTCGTGGTCGACAACGGCTCGAGCGACGGCAGCGCGCAGTGGCTCTCCCAACAGCGCGACATCGCGCTCGAGCTCAATCCCGACAACCGCGGCGCGCCGGCGGCGCGCAACCAGGCTCTCGCGCGCGCCAAGGGTCGCTGGATCGTCGTCATGGACAACGACGCGATCGTCACGCCGGGTTGGCTCGAACGCCTGATGCACCACGCGCAAGTCGACGGCCGCAGCGGCTGCATCGGGCCGCTCTCCGACCGCGCGGCGCACGGCCAACAGATCCCCTACTCCGGCCCCTGCGACCTCGCGAGCCTGACGGAGTTCGCGCACGGCCATGCGCAACGCAACCAGCGGCGCAGCCGGCCGCAGAACATCCTGACTTCGTTCCTGTTGCTCATGCGGCGCGAAGTGCTCGACACGATCGGCGGCTTCGACGAGCGCTTCTCGCCCTGGGGCTTCGAGGACGACGACTTCACGCTGCGTGCGGCGTTGGCGGGCTTTCGCAACCGCTGCGCGCTCGACGTGTTCGTGCGCCACGAACACTACGGCGGCGCCAAGGCCGCGCGCCACAGCGAACTGCTCGCGCGCAACTGGGAACGCTTCGCGCAGAAGTGGAGCGGCCAGAGCAACGCGACGTACGGCGATTACCGCTTCATCGAGCCCGCGCTGCAGCGCAGCTTCGCGCGCGACGAGCTGTTCGTACCTCTGTCCGGCGTGTTGCCCGAGCCGCCCGCCGCCCTTCCCGACCGCACTTCGAACACGGAGATTCCGCTTCGATGCAACGTCTGACGCTGTGCATGATCGTCAAGAACGAGGAAGCCTTCCTCGAGGGCTGCCTTGCCTCGGTCCGAGATGTGGTGGACGGCATCGTCATCGTCGACACCGGCTGCACGGACGGCACGCTCGCCATCGCGCGCAAGTACGGCGCGCGCATCGTGCCGCACGCGTGGAACGACGACTTCGCCGCGGCGCGCAACGCAGCGCTGGAGCACGTTCCCGGCGGCTTCGTGCTCGTGCTCGACGCTGACGAGCGGCTGGCGCCCGGCGCCAAACGCGCGCTGCGCAAGGCGCTCGCGCGCAACGACCTCGACTGCGGGCTCCTGCCGCTCCACGACGCCAGCCGACTCGACGCGAAGCTCGACGAGGTGCTCAGCGGACGCGCGCGAAGGCAAGATCCGCAGCTGTTGCCGCGCCTGCTCCGGCGCACGCCCGACTTGCGCTGGGAGGGCGTCGTTCACGAGCAGGTGACGGACTGGGCGCGCAAGCACCCGCGCATCGTGGCGGTCGACGCGCCGATCGTGCACTACGGAGCCGTGCCGGAGCTGCGCGCGGCGCGCGCCAAGAGCGACCGCAATCTCAAGCTGCTCGAGAAGCGCGCGCGCCTCGAGCCCGACAACCCGATCGTGCTCGCGTACCTCGCCCGCGAACTCGAGCGCAAGGGACAGGCCGCACGCGCTCTCGAAACTGCGCGCTGCTCGTGGCGCGCGGTGAAGGCGCCCGAGGGTCAGCGGCCCGACTGCGACCCGATTCTGCCGGTGACGCTGCTCGCCTACCTCGCGATTCGCGTGGGCGAGATCGACGAGGCGCTGCGCGCCCTCGCACAGGCGCGGCAGTGGAGCGCTGGCCATCCCAACCTCGACCTGCTCGAAGGCCTCGCGCACGAGCAACGCGCGCTCAAGGCGAGCACGCTCGAGCAGTACGCGAGCGACCTGCTCAACGCCAAGGCCAACTATGAGGCGCTTCCCGCCAGCCGCGGCAAGCTGTTCGCAAGCGAGGTGATGCCCGGCGCCACGGGCGCAACCGGCGCACTGCGCCTGGCGACCGTCGAGTTGTTGCTCGGCGAGCCCGAGCACTCGCGCGAGCGTTTCGAGGAAGCGCTGCGCTTCGAGCCGAACAACGTCGAAGCACGCCTGGGCCTCGCCGAGGTCGAGCTGGATGCCGGCCGCCCGGACGAAGCCCTGCGGCGCGCCTCGCAACTGCTCGAGAACGGCGGCGCGGATGCGTGGCTACTCGGCGCGGCGGCGGCTTTCGCGCTGGGAAGTCGCGACGATGCGCGCCTGTTCGCCGAACGCGCCCGCGGCGCGCTCGCGACCACGCCCTGGGCGGCGCCTCACCGCCGCGCACGGCTCGAAGAGCTTGTCCGCGAACTCGCGACAGCCGTGGCCATTGCGACCGCCACCGACGAGCTCCGCGCGAGCGTCGTGATCCCGGCCTACAACCGCCTCGACCTGCTCGAGACGGTGCTCGAGGGCTTCCGCCAGCAACAGGGCGATCCGCACTTCGAGGTGATCGTGGTCGACGACGGTTCGCAGCCGCCGGTGCGCGAGCTGTGGTCCACACTCGAGAAGCCGGAGACTTGGAAGCTGGTCGAACACGAGCGCAACCGCGGCCGCGGCGCCGCGCTCAACACAGGCCTCGCCGCCGCCAGCGGCGACGTGGTGATCTTCTGCGACAGCGACATCGAGCCGTCCCCGCAGTTCGTCACCGAGCACCTGGCTTTCCACCGCGAGCGAAATGATGAGCTCGCGACGTGCCTGGGCGCGCTCCAGTACGGCGTCGACGCCGGGTTCTTCGGCGAACTGCTCGGCGCCCGCTCCAGCCCCCGCTTGCGCGACACGCACGGCCCGGTGACGTGGACGCAATGGTTCACCGACAACTGGTCCTTCCGCCGCACGTTGCTCAGCACGCGCGAGCTGCGCTTCGACGAGCGCTACAAAGTGTGGGGCTGGGAGGAACTCGACCTCGCGTGGCGCCTGCAACAACTCGGCGCGAGCAACACGCGCATCGACGGCGCGCGCGGACGCCACCTGAAGGCGGCGACCCTCAAGGGACTGCTCGGGAGCTTCGCTCGCAGCGTGGGCAACCTCGAACTGCTCGCTTCCAAGCTGTCGGGCGAGAAGCCCGTGCGGCAGTGGCTCGAGACGCGCGCCGCAACACCGGCCGCTCTGGAGCACGCCGAACGCGCGCTGCAGATCGTCCACACCCGCCTCGAGCAGCTCGACCGCGCGGCGCCGACGCTGGTGCGCGACGTCGGCGAGCTGTGCGCCCATAACTGCGCGGTCGCTCTCTCGGATCTCATCTTCCGCATCGGCTTGACGCGCGGCTGGATCGACTCGCGAGCGCAGGGCGAGTCGCAGCCCGTTGAAGATACCGTCGCCGCCGATCGCAGCCTGGACGACACGTTGCACGCGCTGGTGCGAGCCGTGCTGCAGCTCGAACTCCGCGTCGGGAGCGCGGCGACGGGTTCGAATTGGCGCCAAGAACTCGCTCGCCTGCGCCAGCCTCTGCGCGCCGCGGTCTAGACTCCGGCGCGCAGCTCACGGAGCTGCGCCACCGCACGCGCTCACGCAGCCGCGGCCGATGCGAACTGCTCGGCGAGGCGCTCGGGGCGTTGCTCGCACGGAACACCTAGGCTCGCGAGCCACTGCGCGCGGGAAGCATCGCTCCCGACGCTCAGCGCGGCTTGCACCGAACGGGCGAGCCGCGCGCTGTGCTCCGCGCGGAACTCTTCGCCCAGGAGCAGCACCTCCAACGCCGCCCCGTCGGGGCACACGCGCCCGTAGGCGGCCTGGAGTGCGGAGAGCGCAGCGGACTGCGGACCGTCGCACCCAGGTGCATGGCGCAGCACGAGACAAGCCCCGGCGCCAGCGCCGCCGCTCGCACACCACGCTCGCAGCAGCGCCTCGAGTTCGGGCTGGCGCCACTGCGGCCAGCTCACCACGCGCGTCGCTGCAGCCGTAGCGAGCGGCCAGGCTGCGCGCGTCTGGAGTTCGCTCCAGCTCTTGGTCGCAAGCTGACGGTGCGTGCGCGCCAACGTCTCGAGTTGAGCGAGTTGCTCCAACTCGGAGCGCGCGACGGCGCGCGAGTTCGAGCGGAGCTGCGCGCGCCACAGCGCCGCGTTCGGCAGCGCATCGAGCAACGCGCGCTCGCAATCGGCGAGGTCGCGTCCATGCACGCGCGTCCAGCCAGGAGTGGCGCCTTCGCGGCCGGTTGCGAGCCAGTGCGCGAGCTCTTGCTCGAGCACGCCGCCCGCCGCGCGCTCGAGGGCCTCGAGTTCGCGCTCGGCGGCGGGAATCCAGCGCGTCGTGTGACGCGGCTCTTTCGCGCGCTCCAGTCCAGCGAGTTCGCACAGCTCCGCGTAAGTCTCCGCAAGCGCGCCGCTGAGCTCTCCGTCGCTGCGCTGGCGCTGCAGCCCGGCCTCAGGGAATTCACGCGCCAGCGGCGCGCCAACGAGCGCTTCGAGCTTGTCAAGCGCCGCGCCGTCGACGACCTGCGAAGCGTGCGCGAAGCACCACTCCCCGTCCGCGCGCAGAACGTCGAGGATGCGCCGGTGCTGCGCGAGCCAGATCGACAGCGCACGCTCCAGCGTCATGTCGACCCCGCGCAGGTAGCTCTCCTGCTGGCACTCGACGACCATGCTGCGCGCCACCGCCAGCGGATGGCGGAACACGCACAGGCGCAACGCGTCCTGCGTGAACGGCGTCCAGGCGGGAAGCGTGTAGGAAAAGCGCGGGTCCTTGAAGCAGTACGGGGCGCGCTGCGTCAGGCTGCGGATGCACTCGACGGCGCGCGGGTCGCTCGGACAGACCCAATCGCTCGGGAGTTCCGCCAGCCAGCGCTGCCACGCGCCGAGCGGGAGCTCGGGCGCACCCAGCGCGAGCAGGTACTCGTTGACGCCGTTGATCTCCTTCGACTCGAAGAACCCCTTGGGGTTCGAGCTGCGCCCCGGATACGGATCGGCGCCGACGTGCCAGCCGGCGTGCGCGAACGCGCCCGCCAGCATGCTGGTTCCACTGCGGCCCGAGCCCAGGATCAAGACATTGCGCATCGCTGCTCCTCCGCAAGGCGGATCGGCAGCTTTGCGCACCGGCTTGAAGGCCGCGGGACGCCGCGGCGCACGCCACCTATTTGCGTCCCGAAGCAGGCTTGGCGTTGGCCGGCTTCTTCTCGATCTTGGCCCAGCTGTCGCGCAGCGCGACCGAGCGGTTGAACACGGGCGCACCCGGCCGCGACTCGAGCGCGTCGGCGACGAAGTAGCCGTGGCGCTCGAACTGCACGCTGCTCCCAGCCGCCAGGCGCGCCAAGCTCGGCTCGAGCTGCGCGTTCGAGAGCACCTCCAGGGACTTGGGATTCAGGTTGACCAGGAAATCCTGACCTTCCGGCACTTCCTCGGGGAACTCGGCGGCGAACAGGTGGTCGTAGAGCCGCACCGGCGCGTTCACCGCGTGCGCCGCGCTCACCCAGTGGATCGTGCCCTTGACCTTGCGGCCGTCGGGGGCGTTGCCGCCGCGCGTCGCCGGATCGTAGGTGCACACCACCTCGCTCACCTCGCCCGTGGCGGGGTCGAGCGTGAACGACTTGGCGGTGACGAAGTAGGCGTAGCGCAGGCGCACTTCCTTGCCCGGCGCCAAGCGGAAGAAGTCCTTGGGCGCGTCGACGCGGAAGTCGTCGCGCTCGATGTAGAGCACCTTCGAGAACGGGACTTTGCGCGCTCCCGCGGCGGGATCCTCGGGATTGTTGACCGCCTCGAGTTCGTCGACCTGACCGTCGGGGAAGTTCTCGATCACCAGGCGCAACGGGCGCAGCACCGCCATCGCGCGCGGAGCATTCTTGTTGAGGTCGTCGCGCAGCGCGTTCTCGAGCTGCACGACGTCGATCGTGCTGTTGAACTTGGCGACGCCGATGCGCTCGCAGAAAGTGCGCAGCGCCGAAGGCGTGTAGCCGCGACGGCGCAAGCCTGACAGCGTCGGCAGCCGCGGATCGTCCCAGCCGGACACGTGCTTCTCGTTCACCAAGCGCAGCAGCTTGCGCTTGGAGAGCACGGTGTACGTGACGTTGAGGCGCGCGAACTCGATCTGTTCGGGCTTGTGCGGCGTCGAGCAGTTGTCGCGCACCCAGTCGTACAGCGGCCGGTGGTTCTCGAACTCCAGCGTGCAAATCGAGTGCGTGATGCCTTCGAGCGCGTCGCACAGCGGGTGCGCGTAATCGTAGGTCGGATAGATGCGCCACGCCGCCCCCGTTCGGTGGTGGTCCGCGTGCAAGATGCGGTACAGCACCGGATCGCGCAGGTTCATATTTGGCGACGCCATGTCGATCTTGGCGCGAAGTGTTCGCACACCTTCGGCGAACTCACCAGCGCGCATGCGGCGCAGCAGGTCCAAGTTCTCGTCGACGCTGCGCCCGCGGAACGGACTGGGCTTGCCGGGCGCGGTCAGCGTTCCGCGCAGCTCGCGCATGGCTTCGGCGTCGAGATCGCACACGTAGGCGAGGCCCTTGCGGACCAGCTCCTCGGCGAATTCGTAGATCGACTCGAAGAAGCCCGACGCGAAGTACAGCTCGTTCCACTCGAAACCCAGCCACTTCACGTCGCGCTGGATCGACTCGACGTACTCGACGCTCTCGGTGGTCGGGTTGGTGTCGTCGAAACGCAGGTTGCAGCGGCCGCCGAAGCGCTGCATCAGGCTGAAGTTGAGGCAGATCGACTTGGCGTGCCCCAGGTGCAGGTAGCCGTTGGGCTCGGGCGGAAAACGCGTGTGGACGCGCCCGGCGTGGCGGCCCTGCGCTACGTCGGCCTGCACGCGCTCTTCGATGAAGTGCAGGCGTTCGGCGGCGGGCTCGGGCGTGGCGTGCGGTGCGCTCATTGGGGTGTTTGAGATCGAGTCGGAGAAGCGTTCAACCCCTGACTGTAGCGGGACCACGGCGGCGCGGCGAGCCAACCGAAAAGGCGCACGCCGCGCGCGCCGCAACATGGGCGCGCACGGCGTGCTCGTTCGAGCGGCGCTAAGGCCGCAACAGCGTCAGCCGTTGAGGATCTCGTCCATCGCGGCGATCAAACGCGTGTTGTCGGAACCGATCTCCTTGACGCGCGCCGCGAGGCGCTTGGCGCGCTCCATGTCCTGCAGCGTGTCACGGGAGAGGAAGGCGCTCAGCGCGAACGGGAACACCACGCGCTCGCGGTTGTGGATCTTCTTGAGCGCATCGAACTTCTCGACCTTCTCGACGAGGCCCTTCACGTAGTCGGCTTCCTCGAAGCGGCTCTGGTCCTGGAACGCCGCGGCGAGCGCGAGTTCGTAGGTGCCGGCCTCGTTCTTGGGATCGAGGTCCATGCCCGCGGCGATGACCGCTTCGTCGGCCATCTCGAAGCGCAGCAGCGCCTTGACCGCGCGCAGCTTGCGGCCCGCGGCGTTGGTCGGATCGAGCGTGAGCCCTTCCTTCATCGGCTCGAGCAGCTTGCGCGCAGCGACGCTCTCGTCCGACATCTTCTCGAGCGCTTCGGCGAGCTTGTCCCACGCCGCGAGCTTCGCGTCGCCGGTAGCGGCCTTCCACGTATCGACGAGCTTGGCCGCTTCAGCGACTTCGGCCTTGCCCTTGCCTAGCATCTCCATCACGTGCTCGACGTACGGCTTGGGGCCGCCCGGGCGATAGCCAGTCTGGCCGAACACGTCGCCGTCCGGCGTCATGAGCAAGATCGTGGGGAAACCCTGGATCTGGTACTTCTGCTGGAGTTCTTCGTTGCGCTTGGGGTTGGGAACCTTGGCCTTTATTTCCGCCTTGCGCGGGAAATCCAGCGCGACGAGCACGAAGTGCTTCTTGGCTTCGACGAGGAATTCCTCGTGCTTGAACACTTCGTCGTTGAGCTTGATGCACCAGCCGCACCAATCCGACCCGGTGAAGTCGACCAGCAGGTCCTTCTTCTCCTTCTTCGCGAGGGCCACGGCCTCGTCGAAGTCGGCGATCCAACCCTCGCCGAGAACGGCTGCGGGGGCCGCGATGGGAGCGGCGATAATCGGATGCGTCAGGGGCGCGGGAGCGGGTTGGGTGAACGTGAGGACGGTGGCCAGTAGTTGGAGGTGCATAGGATTGGTTGCGATGCCCGCGCGGAGAACAGGTTTCGCTCGACTTGGAACGCGTGCGCCTCGAGGCGGTGAAGCACCGCGCGCTGGCGCCGCAAAGTCCGTCGGCGGTCGCCGTTCGGGCTTCGAGCGCGAAAATCGTAGCGGTTGGCGGCCGCGGCTTCAGGGCCCCCCCCGCCAGATCGACCGAAGATTTGCCGCGGGCAGCCGCCCAGGGGCGCGATCGACAGCGCTCGATTCAGAACTGGAAACGCGCGGAAAGCCCGTAGTAGACGCTCTCGACACCGCGCTCGTCATCGCGGAACCAGGTCGCCGACGGTCCCAGGGCGCCGGCGGAGCTGTACGCGAATTCCAGCCCCACCCCGTAGTAGTAGCCCACCCCGTCCCGGGTCTGGACCAGGCCGTCGTCGGCCGTTTCGTTGCGCCACGCTCCGCCCCCGCGGCCGTACACGCGCAGCGGCAGCGGCTCGAAATCGGCGGTGAGGCGCAAACCCGTCCCGACCGTGAAGGTCGAAAGCCGCTGGTTGGCGATCGCCGGCGCGTCGACCTCGTGCCGCGCCCAGACGGCGTCGACTTCCCAACTCACGCGCAACGGATCGGAGTTGAGGTCGTAGCCGCCGCCCAGGCGCAGCCCGAAGCCGTCGTCCAGCGGCTCGAAAGGGCGCGCGTCGACGACCGAGGCGCCAGCCGAGACCTCGAGCCACTCACGGGGCTGCAGCGGCGCCGGCGCCGTGAGGCACGACGAGAGCGAACCACCCAACGCCACGGACAAAACCATCCGGCGCAAACTCACGGCTTCATCCTCGGCGTCGCGCGCTTGCGCAAGACCAGCACCACATCCAGCAGATCGTCCGGCATCGTGCGCGGGCTCGTGATGTCGTAGTCGAAATCGAAGGTGTCGAGCACCTCGAACGCGCCGCTGC
>Ga0169931_10000111_pt1 | contig 122734 bp, 93 predicted proteins | sample Kivu_15m_20L_FD_129675 | JGI IMG/M metagenome (GOLD analysis project Ga0169931, IMG submission 129675) | Freshwater microbial communities from Lake Kivu, Western Province, Rwanda to study Microbial Dark Matter (Phase II) - Kivu_15m_20L... | ecosystem: Environmental > Aquatic > Freshwater >... | reverse complement strand
GGCTTCGGCTTCCTTCAGATTCCGCCTCGCGACGGACACCCTTGCCTCGCCTTGCGGTTCCGCTCACCACGGCCCGCGGAGGACTTCCACCTCCTCAACCACAACATGCCTGGCACACAACGAAACGAGCCGGTCCCGTGAGGGACCGGCTCGTCGAGTGTCCAACGGAGGCCGTGGATTACTTCACGATTTCCTTGGCGGCGGCGGCGATGTCCGCGGCCTTCTCGGCGGCTTCCTTCGAGTCCTTGAACGCGAAGTTCTTGGCGATCTTGCCGCCCTTCGAGTACACGAGCACGGTGAGGGCCGCGTCCTTGTTCAGCTTGTAAGCGCCCGGGCCGTCCTTGTCTTCGGCCACCGTCAGCGGGGTGGTGAGCTTGTGGGTGGTCTGGAGCTTCTCGAGGTCCGCGGCGGCGACGCCACCGACGCCCACGACCACGGTGCCGAGCTTCTCGTTGCCCTTCTGCACTTCGTCCACGGCCTTGACGACCTTGACGAGGTTCTCGTCCGCCTTCTGCGTGAAGATGAGAACGACGCCGGGGCGTTGTTCGCCGTTGAACTTGCAGACGTAGCAGAGCGAGGTGCCGGCCTTCTCGCCGGTGATCGCCTTGACCTGGAACGCGCCGCCGATCCGATCCGTGTTGCCGGACTTCAGATCGTCCGCGTTCGCGCCATTGAACAGACCGAGGGTGAGGGCCAGAGCCGCGACAGTCATCAGACGCATTGCCGATCCTCCAGTGTGGGTCGATCGAGAAACGAGAATGGGGAGAGGGACGCCCTCTCGACCCATGAGCGGTGCCGCCCGGGGGCCAGACACCGCCCGACAGCACTACATAAGTACGGTATACCAAGTGGCGGATCAAGCCCTTACATTCCGCGTTTTCAGTTCGGGCGGAATTCTCGATGCGACCCGATTTCGTGCTTGCAATTCCCGATTCGATCCTGGCGGAACTGCGGGCCCACGCCACGGCCGAAGCCCCGGACGAGTGCTGCGGAATCCTCGCGGGGAGCGCCGGCCGCGTGTCGCTCGCGATCCCGATCCGCAACGACGCCGCGTCGCCGACGCGCTACCTCACCAACGCGCGCGACCTCCTCGCCGCCCATCGCGTGATGCGAGAGGCCGGGCTCGAACCGCTCGCCATTTACCACTCCCATCCGCACGGCGACCCGATCCCCAGCCGCACGGACCTCGCCGAGAACACGTGGGGAGAGTCGGTGGCCCATGTGATCATCGGGCCGAACGCCATCCGCGCGTGGCGACTGCAGCCGGATCGATACGACGAACTTGAACTCTCGGTGGAGCGACGACCATGCTGACCGCGTGCTTCCTGATTCTCGCCGCCCCGGCGGTGGCGTTCGAAGTTCATCTTGATCCGAAGCTCGCGCCGGCGAAGCCGGGTCGCGTCGTCGTCGGGATCGCCCGCAAAGGCGAAACGCCGGACTTCACGAACTACAAGCCGCCGGCGCTGCCGATCCTCGGCGCCGACGCCGCGAAGTTCCCGATCACGCTCGACGCCGAGACCCTCTGCTTCCCGAAGGACGGCCTCAAGAACCTGCCGCCCGGCGAATATGCGGTTCAAGCCATCCTCATGGCCAACCCCGAGATCAACCTGCCGGACGCGCCGGGAAATCTTTTCTGCGATCCAGTTCCCTTCCGGACCGACTCCGGCCCCATCAAGCTGACGCTGAATCGCGTTCGCAAAGCCGAGGCGCCGAAGGACACGGCCACGCACAAGTACTTGAACATCCCCTCGAAACTCCTCTCGGACTTCCACGGCCGGCCAGTGAGCTACCGCGTCGGGGTCGTGCTGCCGAAGAACCACGCGAACGAGAACAAGTCGTACGCGATCCTCGTGGACATCGGCGGGTTCGGCACCCGGTACACGGATGCGGCGAAGATCGGCCCGGACCCGCGCTTCATCCAGATCGTGCCGGACGGCGCGGGCCCGCTCGGCGATCCGTACCAGGTGAACTCCGCCAACAACGGCCCCTACGGCGACGCGCTCGTCAACGAAGTGATCCCGTTCATCGAGAAGACGTACCGCGGGATCGGCACGCCGAAGAGTCGCTTCACCTGCGGCATCAGCACCGGCGGTTGGGTCTCGTTCGCGCTACAAGTCTTCTACCCGGAGCGCTTCAACGGTTGCTGGTCGCAGTGCCCGGACTCCGTGACCTTCGAGCGGTTCGAACTTGTGGACCTCTACGGCGATGCGAACGCCTTCGTGAACCGATTCGGGAACGAACGCCCGAGCACCCGCACCATCGACGGCGACGTGGTCTCCACTCTTCGCCATGAGGTTCTTCTGGAACGCGTGCTCGGAGCGGGCGGAAAATGGGAACGCTCCGGCCGCGATTGGGCGTCCTGGAACGCCGTGTACGGCCCGCGCGGACCGGACGGCGCCCCCGTTCCCATTTGGAACGGCCAGACCGGGGCCATCGACAAGGCCGCCCTCGAACACTGGAAGAAGTACGACCTGAAACGCATCCTCGACGCGAACTGGAAGACGTTGGGTCCGAAGCTCGCCGGAGGCAAGGTGAACATCTGGGTCGGCGACGCGGACGACTACTACCTGAACGCGGCCGTACACCGGCTCAAGGCCGCCTCCGCGAAGTGGAAGGATCCGCCCTTCGACGGCCGCATCCTGATCGAACTCCGCAAGACCCACGACTACGGCGGCTGGACGCGGAAGGACATGCTCGACGCGATGGCCAGGCGAGCCGCCACGGAGTGACTCCGATTTCGCGCTTGCCGCGGGCCGCGGGATCGATTCAACTTGCCACGCACGCCGCAACCTCACCCCACGCGCGAAGACCCACCATGATCCGCCTTCTGCTGTCCGTTCTGCTTCTGGCCGCCGCCGCTCCCGCGTTCGCCGCCGATCCGGGTTGGAAGGCCGGGTTCGCCGCGGTGAAGATCACGCCGCCGCAGCCGATGTGGATGTCCGGGTATGCCTCGCGAACCGGCCCGGCGGAAGGCGTCGAGATCGACCTCTGGACGAAGGCCGCCGTGCTCGAACCCGCCGGGCAGCCGCCGCTCGTGCTCGTCTCGCTCGATCTCGTCGGCATCGACCGCGACACCTCGCTCGCCATCGTGAAGGCGATCGCGGACAAGCACAAGACGCCGCGGGCGAACATCGCGCTCGCCACCTCGCACACGCACTGCGGACCGGTCGTCGGCAGCAATCTGAACTCGATGTACTTCTACGACGCGGCCGAGGCCAAGCTCGTGGACGAGTACACGAAGGCGCTTCCGGGGCTGGTCCTGAAGGCGGTCGATGCCGCGATGGCGAATCGCAAGGCGGCTCGACTTTCGCAAGCGACCGGGACTTCGACCTTCGCCGTGAACCGCCGCGAGAACAAGGAAGCGGATGTGCCCATGATCCGCGAAAAGGGCATGCTCAAGGGGCCGGTCGATCACGACGTGCCGGTGCTGGCCGCCCGCGACGCCGACGGCAAACTCCTCGGCGTCGTCTTCGGCTACGCCTGCCACGCCACCGTGATGAGCTACATGAAGTGGTCCGGGGATTATCCCGGCTTCGCGATGCTGGACGTGGAGAAGGCTCATCCCGGCGCCGTCGCGGTCTTCTTCGCCGGCTGCGGGGCCGACCAGAATCCGCTCCCGCGGCGGCAGGTCGAACTCGCCAGGAAGTACGGCGGGATGCTGGCCGAGTCCGTGAACGCGGTCCTGGCGAAGCCGATGAAGCCGGTCGCGGCCGAGGCCATGGCCCAGTACCGCGAGATCGCGTTGCCCTTGAAGGAAGTGCCGACGCGCGAGGAACTCATCAAGCAGGCCGCGGCCACGGACAAGTACATCGCCGCCCGCGCGAAGATTCTCCTGAAGCAACTCGAGGGCGGAAAGGAGATCCCCGCCACGTACCCGTACCCGATTCAGACCTGGCGGCTCGGCGCAGATGTCTCGCTCGTCACCCTCGGCGGCGAAGTCGTGGTCGATTACTCGCTGCGGCTCAAAAAGGATCTCGGCGGCGCCGTTTGGGTCATGGGCTACGCGAACGACGTGATGGCGTACATCCCGTCCGCCCGTGTGCTCAAGGAGGGCGGCTACGAGGGCGCCAGTTCCATGATCTACTACGGGCTCCCGTCCGTCTGGGGCGAGAAAGTCGAGGATCTGATCGTGGCGGAGGTGACGAATCAGGTGAAGCGTGCCCGCGGAAAGTGATTCCGCGTCGAGCCCGTGACGTCAGTCACGGGAGATGAATGCGATTGATGCTCCGGTCGCTCACGCGGCCGGCTCGACAACGTCGAGTCACGACAGTCCCTTCACGTACGCGTAGTAGCCGTCCAAGTCGAACTTCTTCGCGGTGGAATCGCACGACATGTAGCGGACGCTGCCGAAGATGTCGCGCTCGAACCACGGCCGATCGAACAGGCCCAGGCACCACAGAATCCCCGTGTACGAGTTCGGGTCGCGGCCGTCGATCGCGTACTTGTTGTTCAGGTGTTCCAGCACGCGGTACGCCTCGCTCGGCGTCTTCGACCACTCGATCACCTTCTTCCCCCACACCATCCGCAGGTAGTTGTGGATGCGGCCGGTGCGAACGAGTTCCGTCTGGGCCGCGTTCCAAAGCGGGTCGTGCGTGTCGGCCGCTTCGAACTCCTCGAGCGAGTAAAGGTGTTCGCGTTTGTCGGTCACGTGCTTTCGCAGCGTGGCCTTGGCCCACTCCGGCAACACCACCTCGAGCGTGCGCTGCCCCAGCGGCGAGAAGTCGAACGTCTCGAAGTTGAAGCTCGGGATCGCGTCGTCGGACCAACTCGTCCTTCCGCTCGCGGCGAGGTTCTTGGCGTAGTGCCAGTGGTACCCCGTGTCGCGCCACGTGATGGCTTCATCCAGGAACGAACCGGCGTTCGGTTCGCGGGTGTAGAAGTCCGCCCGTTTCCCCTTCGCCTTCCAGTCGATGTCGTCCGGCGTCCACGCTTCGCCGAGCACGGCCTCCGCGACTTGCTGAATGCTCAGGTGCCCATGTCGCAGATAGGGGCTGAGCCGCGAGGCGGCGCTGACGGCGGGATCGTCCGGCTCGTTGCGGCCTTCGGCGTATCGCGGCAACTTCGTCTTCAGGAACTCCGCCAAAGCCGCGGCCCCGGCCACCGTTCCGCCTCGAACGCCCGGCACGGGTTGAACGGCGCCGTCCACTTCCGCGGACTCACCGGACCATGTCGCGAACGGAGCCTCAAGATCGCTTTGCGACACCTTTGAGACGTCCGGTTCAGCCGCTGCCCGATTCCTCCACGCTTCGGAGAAGTTGGCGTGAATCCGATGACGGAGATGAGCCGCCGCGCTCGCCGCGGCTCCGAGAAGGCTCAACGGAACGAGGCTGTTCCCATCGACGAGATGAACGGGGACCGCGAGTTCCGCGATGGCGCGGTTGTGTGCCGGAACGATGAACGCGGGATAATCGTCCGTCACGATCAGGCACGCGTCCGCCGCCAGCCTGGACACGAGGCCGTGCCCGGAGTTGTCCGGCGTCTCGACGAACGGCCAGTAGGTGATCCCGAGCCGCTTCGCGGCGGCGGCGTTGTCCGCCATGCCGTCCGTCATGAATGCATGGTGCCGGGCATTCGCCCACGGGTAGTTCCGCTTCAACCCCTCGTACACCACGAGCGGCTTCTTCAACTCGCGTGACCATCGCGACGCATGATCGAGGGCGTGGTTCGAGTGCAGCCGGCGGAAGGCCTGCATCCAATAGAGGACGTACCGCCCCGAGGCGTTCACGTCCCGCGAGTTGGTCATCCGAACGCGAGTGTTGGGCATAATCAGGATGAACCGCGGGCCGCGGCGGAGGACAACAACTTTTTCAGTTCGCGAATTCGGGCCGGGTCGGTGGCGGGGGCGCCGCAGCGGAACGAGCCGTGGAGTTGGGTGCAACCGGTGCGTCGAATCAGGTCGAGGGCGTTCGCGGGGTTCACTCCTCCGCCGGGGAGAATCTCGATGCGGCCGCGGGCGGCGCGAATCAGGGTCGCGAGTGCGGCGGCGCCGTCGATCGCAGTCGCGGCGCCGCCCGAGGTCAGGATGCGGCGATATCCGCAGGCGATGACTGTTTCCAGCGCCTCGAGCGGGTCCGGCGTTTCATCGAAGGCGCGGTGAAAGGCGATACGCCCCGAGGCGAGTCGGGCCATCTCCGCGGAGCGGATCGCGTCCACCGTGCCATCCGCGTTCAGCATGCCGGTGACGATCCCGCTTGCGCCATGGTCGAGGAACCACGCGGCCTCGCGCTTCAATCGCTCGAACTCCTCGATCGTGTAATGAAAGTTCCCGGCACGTGGGCGAATCAAGACCCAGACCGGGACCGCGACGCGGATCGACTCGAACAGCCCCGCCGAGGGCGTGACACCACCGACCTCCAATTGCTCGCACAGTTCCACTCGGTCCGCACCGGCCGCGACCGCCGCCTCGGCTTCCTCCTTGCTCGCGACCGCCGCTTCGATCAGAATCACGAGATACTCCGAGGGCCCGAATCGATCGACTCTCCAAGTCTAACGAATCGCGGTTCCATCCGAGCGCGGCCGTCCATCGCTTTCCGAAGCCGTGGCTTCCGTTGTGCGGGCCGGGAACGTATCATTCCAGTGTTCGAGGATGAATCGAATCTCGATTGGCGTTCCTTCCCTCCAGTCGCTCGCGGCTCACTCATGCGATTCACTCTTCTCGCGGTCCTCGCCTTGGTCACGGCCGTATCCGCCCAGCCGGGCGCGATCGACATCGAACCCAAGGCCGGCAAGCTGGACTACGACCTCGTCTACGTTCGCATGCCCCGCAAAGGGGACAAAGTCGGCACGAACTGGACCGAGATTTCGAACCCCACGTTCATGGATCCCGGTGCGGATCTCATGTTGCTTCATCCGGACGGCGCCGAAGAGGTTCTCGTTAAAGGCGGCCCCGGATCGGTGACCGATCCCCTGGTCTCGTTCGACGGCGAATGGGTGTACTACTCCCAGTTCCACGACCTCAAAGGCGCCTCGATTTATCAGGGGCCCGCGGCCGGGGCGGATATCTACAAGATTCACGTGAAGAGCCGGAAGATCGTGCGGCTGACGAAGCAGGAGTTCACGCCGAACACCGGAGCCGCGGAGTGGTCGAAGGACTTCCGCACGCCGGAGGCCGGCAAGAACCACTTCGAGTACGGCGTCTTCAACATGGGGCCGTGCCCGCTTCCGGGCGGCAAGGTGATGTTCACCAGCAACCGCAACGGCTTCCGGCCGCCGAAGCGGCTCCCGCACATGCTGCAACTCTTCGTCATGGACGATGACGGCTCGAACGTCGAATGCGTCGGCCACCTGAACCTCGGGATGGCCCTCCACCCGACGCCGCTCATGGACGGCCGCGTGATGTTCTCCTCGCTCGAGTCGCAAGGCCTGCGGGCCAGCATCCTTTGGGGCCTCTGGAGCATCCATCCGGACGGCACGAACTGGGGGCCGCTCGCCAGCGCCTTCCTCCCCGGGCCGAACCCGACCGCGTATCACTTCCAGACGCAACTCTCGGACGGCAGCATCGTCGCCGAGGAATACTACAACCAGACCTCCAGCGGGTTCGGCAGCTTCGTGAAGTTCCCGGTCGCCGTGCCCGAAGGGAAGACGGCGTTCGGCCCCGGATACGTGGACGACCCACGCAACCCCGAGCTTCGCGGCGGCAAACTGGACACGGGCTCGCCCCGCGTTCGTCGCATTCCCTTCAGCCCGTTCGGCGTCGAGTCCCTCACGCGTTTCGCACGCTCCGACGAAGGCCAAGCCGACCCGGCGAGCGGTCGCCGCTTTGGGCCACGCGTCGGAAAGGTCACGCACCCGTCCGGCGCTCCCAACAACGATCTGCTCGCGGTCTGGTCCCCGGGTCCCGTGAACGGAGGCTACACTGTGAACGTGCCGGCCATCGACTCCGGGCTCTACGTCATTCGCGGCGGGAAGCCCATCGACGAACCCGGCCAGATGACGCTCATCAAGAACGACCCGAAGTACAACGAGCACTGGCCGCGGGCGCTCGTGCCGTACGAACGCATATACGGCATCAAGGAACCGAAGACGCTGCCGCGCCTCGCGAACGACGGCAAGCTGAGCCAGCGCCTGCCCGCGGGCACGCCCTTCGGCCTGGTCGGTACCTCCAGCTTGTACAAGCGCGAGAGCTACCCCAACGGCGTGGTGAAGCCCGGAACCGTGACCGCGGCCTACGCCGGAACGGACACGAACGGCTACCAGGATCTCGACCCGTTCAACACCGCCGCGAAGAATGCCGGCTACGGGAACTGGTTCAATCAAGGGGCGGACGCGGGCCGCTACACGAACGACGACATCCACGCGATCCGCATCCTCGCGATGGAACCGACCACGGATCGCAACAAGGGGCCGCACTCTGGCCGCCCGTTCCGCAGCCACGCGAACGAACGCCTCCGCATCCTCGGGGAGATTCCCGTCCGAAAGTTCAACCCGAGCCAACCGCTCGACCCGGACGGCAATCCGGACACGAGTTTCCTCGCCAAGATCCCCGCGGATGTCGGCTTCACGTTCCAGACACTGGACAAGCACGGCATGGTCCTGAACATGGCTCAGACGTGGCACCAGGTTCGCCCCGGCGAGATCCGCAACGACTGCGGCGGCTGCCATGCCCACAGCCAACAGCCCACGCTCTTCGCGAAGACCGCCGCGGCTCGAGACGACTACTCTGTCTTCGATCTGACCACGAGGACGCCGCTTCTCGCGAGCAAGGCTCGGGACGAATCGAAACGCAAATGGGACGCGAACGACGAGACCGGCCTCCGATATTCGGCGAAGGTTCACGACGTGGAGTACCACCGCGACATCAAGCCGATCTTCGAGCGGAGTTGCGCACGCTGCCACACGTCGAACCAGTACTCCGGCATGGCGGCGGGCGAACCCGTGCTGAACGATCACAAGATGGTGAACCTCCCGGATTGCGACGACGTGCCGGGCACGTACTACCGCCTCGCGATGGATTCGAGCGCCCGCTTCGGCATCAAGCCGATCAACGGCTCGTGGCGGCATCAGAACGCGTCCCGGTATATCCGCATGTTCCAGAGCCGCCGCAGCCTCCTGGTGTGGAAGATTCACGGCAAGCGCCTCGACGGCTGGACCAACGACGACTTCCCGACCGAGACGAAACCCGGGGACGCGAACACGCTCGCCCTGAAGGGTGAACCGGTTCCGAACACGCCGGAGAACCGCAACCGCGCCGACCTCGACTACGTCGGCTCGATCATGCCGCCGCCGGCCGCGGTCAAGAACAAGGTGGTGGAACCGCTGACGGACGAGGACCGCCGCACGATCGCTCGCTGGATCGACCTCGGCTGCCCGATCGACTTGGACGCGGGCCGCGGCTGGCTCATGGACGATCAGCGCCCCACGCTCTCGCTTGTCGTTCAACCGGACCGACTTCGCATCGGCGCCTACGACTACGCCGGACTCGACGAATCGAGCCTGACCGTGACCGCGGACACGCCTTTGAACGGTGTCGCCGCCGGCACGAATCTCGCCGGCCGGTTCCAACGCGACGGGTGGATCTGGGACCTGTCCTTGAGCGCCCCCGCTCGCGGAACCATCACCGTGAGCGTGAAGGACAAACAGGGCCATATCACGACCATCGTCCGCACCGTGCGTTGATGCGGGCTCCATCAACTCCGGTGACTCACGTCACCGGCTCGACGGATTCGCCCCCCATGTTCAGGAGCGATCGTTCATGTCGGGAATGTGTTTGGTCACGGGCGGGGCCGGGTTCATCGGTTCGCATCTGGTGGAAGCCCTGACGACCGCGGGCCGCACCGTTCGCGTGTTCGACGACCTCAGCACGGGGCTTCCGGCGAACCTCGCCCACGTCGCGCCTGCGCCGGAACTCGTGACGGGCTGCCTCACCGACGCCGCGGCCGTCGACCGCGCCGCCGCGGGATGCGAGGTCGTGTTCCATCTCGGGGCGCTGGCTTCCGTCGCGAAGAGCGTCGAAGATCCGATCCGGAACCACGCGGTGAACGCGACCGGCACATTGAACGTGCTGAACGCCGCGCGCAAGGCCGGCGCCCGGCGCTTGGTGTATGCCGGCAGCGCCAGCGCCTATGGCGGGGCGGACGATCCCGCCGGGCAGGACGAGTCGACTCCTCTGTGCGCTCTCTCGCCTTACGCCGCGGCCAAACTCGCCGGCGAGTTCCACTGCCAGTCCTTCGCCGCGGTCTATCCGCTGGAAACGGTTCGGCTCCGCTTCTTCAACGTGTTCGGCCCGCGGCAACGAGCGGACAGCCCGTATTCGGGCGTGATCGCGATCTTCGCCGCGATGCTGCTTTCGGGCCGCACGCCGGCCATTCACGGGGACGGTTTGCAGTCCCGCGATTTCGTCTCGGTGACGGACGTGGCGAAGGCGTTGATCCTCGCGTCCGAGGCGCCTGGCGTTTCGGGGAACGTCTACAACGTGGGCACGGGCGGCAGCGTGAATCTGCTTCAACTCGTGGCCGCGCTGAACGCGATCCTCGGCACGAACGCCGTGCCCGCGCACGGCCCGCCTCGTGCGGGCGACGTGCGGCACTCCCGCGCCAGGATCGAACGCATCCGCGCCGATCTCGGCTTCGAACCGAGCGTGACTTTCGAGGACGGATTGAAGAAGACGTTGGACTGGTACCGATCCACGCGGATGTGATGGTCTTCGAGCCGGTCGCGTGAGCGACCGGAGTCGGAAGCGCCAAGCGCCTCAAACTCCGGTGACTCACGTCACCGGCTCGACGGATCCCGCTCGGCAATCACTTCGCCGCGACGACCTTGGCCGCCGCGATCGCCGCGATCATCTTCGGGAACGACTCGCTGACCTCGGCGCCGGCCTCGACGATCACGCGCTTCTCCTCGACGACCGTCTTGCCGTCGATCGCGATCTCGGCCCGCACGTCGTAGAAGTACTTCTGCCCGGCCTCGAGCGGCGGGGTGAAGAAGGAACGCTCTTCGCCGTCGCCCGTCGTCTTCACGCCGTCCACGAACAGGGCCGCGCCGGCCGGCAGATTGAACTTCAGGCTGGCGCCCTTCTTCGTGTCCTTCTTCTCCGGCTGAGCTTCGTCCGCCTTGGCCGGGGGAACGACCACGGGCGCGGGCGAGTGACCGCTGGGCCCGACGTAGTAGAACGGGGCCGCGCCGGTCAGGATCGGGGTGGAGTAGGCGGGGTAGTAGTGGGTGGTCGGGCCGAAGCCGCCGCAGCAGCCGTGGCAGTTGCCCCACGCGGACTGCGTGACGAACCCGGAGCACGAGCCGAAGCAGGAGTACCCGCCGCAGCAGGCGTGCGAGTGATGCTTGTGGCCGAGGAAGGCGCCGCCGCAGCACCCGTGGCAGGACGAGCGAACGACGACCGTGCCGCCGCAGCACCCGTGGCAGGACGCGCGATGGCCGAAGATGTGGTGCCCGGTGCAACCATGGCACGAGGCGGAATAACCGGTGCAACCCGTGCATCCGGTGCAGCCCACCACCACGACGGGCGGAGCGGCCACCACGGCGGCCGGTTGGTCGGCGCCGGCCGTGCCGGGACCCGTGCCGATGGCCGCCATCAGAACCAGACTGTACATGCTGTGAGCCTCCGAGTTGCGATTGTCGGGAAGAAAGGGGACCGTTCCGCGGGCATTGCAGGGATGTTAGATGTCGAGAAGATGAGCGTCGAGGGCAAACTGCGGAATCTGGGCAAAGAACGAGCGTTGTGCGACGATCCAATCCGTCGCCAAGCAGGCCGCGACAACGAGCGGAGTTCGAAGCGTCGCTCCGGAATCCGGTCGCTCACGCGACCCGCTCGACGCTATACTCGGCCTCATCCCGGACCCGCGAGCCGCACCCATGAGAATCGGTCACTGCCAACTCGAATCGATCCTCGGCGACTTCGACGCCAACCTCGCGAAAGTGATCGAGGGACTGAAGCGAGCCGACAAGGACCGAGTCGAGATCGTCTGCTTCCCGGAGTGTTTCCTGACCGGGTACCCGGATCGCGAGGAGATCGTCCGCAAGTCCGCGTTCGCGACCGACTCGCCCCAAATGATGACGCTCCTGGACAAGACGCGGCACCAGGAAGCGACGTTCATCGTCGGCTTAAACGAGCTTCGCGGAAAGGACCTCTACAACACCGCGGCCGTCGTGCACAAGGGGCACCTTCTCGGCACGTACTCGAAGTGCACCGCGTATCAGAAGTTCCACAAGCAGGGGCGCGAGTTTCCCGTCTTCGAGCGCGGCGGCGTGAAGTTCGGCGTCGTCATTTGCTCGGACGGCGGGTACATCGAACCGACGCGCATCCTGGCGTTGAAGGGCGCCCGTTTCGTCTTCGCCCCGCACTTCAACTACATCGGCGCGAAGGGGCTCATCGGTCACTTCCAGCACGTGCGTGCGGATCACGTGGCGCGGGCGGTCGAGAACGACGTGTGGTTCGTGCGCGGGAACAACGTGGTGCTGGAGAAGGACGCCGGGTTCTCGTCTCCCGGCGTGGGCTACGGCGACTCGTACATCGTGGACCCGGCCGGGGAGATCGTGGTCCGCAGCCGCCGCCATCAGGAAGACTTCTTCTTCACGGACGCGGATCCCAAGGCGAACGATCGCGGCTGGGGCCTGGGCCGCAGCCGCTGGAGCGCTCGCGAGTTCGGCGCCGCCCTCGCCGAGGCCGCCAAGGGCTGATCACTTCACGGTGATCAGCACGGTCACTTCGTCGCCGACGGCGGGCTTCAGGGTCAGCGTGTATTCGCCGTCCTTCGCCCCGGCCTTCAAGTCGTACTCGAAGTCGATCTGGTTCTTCTCGAAGTTCAGTTTGATCTCGGGCGGGAAGCCGAGAGCGTCCGCGGCGACTGGCTTCTTGTCCTTGTTGTCCACGACCGTGACCTTCACGAGCAGGTCGTCCTCGGCGTACTGACGCCAGTTGATCGTGTGCTTGAGCTTCTTCGCTTCGCCCTTCGTGAGGAACACCGGCCCGATCGTGCCGATCTTCGGATCCTTCTTGAACTGTTCCTGCGTGAGATTGCGGTCCAGTTCCGCGAGTTCCTTGCTCAGCAGTTCCTGATTGTCGATCACCTTCTGAAGCTGGGCCTTGAGCTTCTCCTTGGTGCTGATCTCGCCGAGTTCCTCGCGGATGGCGCGGATGATGCGCTCGAGTTCGAGGAGGCCCAGTTCCGCGCTCGCGAACGTCGACGCGTCGCCCCAGCGGTTGGCGTTCAGGTTGTCGTTCACCACGGAGAAGCGGCGCTCCACTTCGGGGAACGTGATCGCGGGCGGCGTCGCGTTTTCGTCCCGCGTGATGGGCGGCGGGTTTTCCCCGCACACGCGATCCATCTTGTTCGCGAACTTGCCGAAGCGATCCCGCGTGACCTCCGTCACGTCGTTGATCTGGCACTCGCGATGGATGCGGCGATACTCGCGAACGAGCGTCTGCACGATGTCGTGAACCTTCACCACTTCCTGGCTGGCGTCCTGCATCTTCACGCGGGCGTCTTCGAGCCGTTCGGGCTGCGGGAAGAAGCCCTTCGCCACGGTGAGGCGACTCTTCGCCACGAGGATCTTCGCGAGGCCTTCGTCCAGCCGGGTGGCGAACGTGGTCTCTTCCTTGTTGATCTCGGCGAGAAGATCGCCCTCGGACACGATCAGCAGGCGGATCGGCTCGCTGCTCGTGCCGGTCTTCGGGCCCGCGTCGTAGTTCGTGTCCGTCGCGGTGATGTTGAGATCGAGCCGATAGCGGGTTTGCACTTCGGAGACGCTGGCGAGCAGTTTCAACGGCTTTAGGTCGAAGAAGTCCACGTCCGGGCTCTTGAGTTCGACCTTGGTGACCATGCGGGCCGCGGATTCGTCCAGCGGGACGCCGAGTTTCCGCGACAGCGTGTCGGCGGTTTCGAACTGCAGGTCCGCGCGCTGATCGATGAAGCGACGCAGTTCGGCGGAGCCGGATTGCCGCTGATCGCCCTTGTCCAGGTCGCGGAACTTGGCGGCGTGATACATCGCGGCGACGGCGTTCGGCACGTTCGCCGGCCCGATCGCGTGCATGAAGGGCCGGGCGAGCAACTGCACCCGCACGGCGCGGCCCACGTCCGTGTCCTCGGCCCAGTACGTGAAGTCGTACGCCACCTTCGAGAGGCCGTGGTCGTCCCGGATGTAGCTCTCGGGGTTGAACGGGATCTTCGCCTTGGGCGTGACGTAATACACGTTGCCGACCTTGCGGATCACGTCCGCCGCGAGTTCGACCACCGGCGGCTGATCCTCCTGAATCTGAATCATGATCTGCCGCTTCGCCTGCACCTTGTCTTCCTGCTCGACGACGAGATCGAATTCGAGAGCGTTGGGGCTGGTGACGGTGGTCACGGCGAGCGATCCGTCAGTGTCCCAGAAGTAGTGGTCGAAGGTGCGGCCGGCGGCGAGCCGGTAGTCGGCGCCGAAGATCACGCGGATCGTGCGGCGGTCCTCGTCGATCGCCAGCGGGATCGGGGCCGCCGATCCGGGCACGGCGCCGGGCAGAACCCCGACTCGCGGGATCAGGAACGCCGCGCTCAGATCCGTGTCCAGCTTCGCGGTCAGTTCCAGTTCGGTGCCGCCGATCACGGAGAAGACCGATCGATCGCCCGTGAGCGAGAGCGGTTTTTCCGACATCGTCTGCCGCCTGCCCTTTAGCAGCGAGTAGTTCAGGTCCGGCGGGGTGTGGTGCAGGTATGCGGGTTGGTATTCGGTTCGCACGAGCGAGGTGAACACCGGCGGCGGCACCAGCGTGATCTTCTTCGAGGGCGTGAGGTAGTCCGCGGCGCGAACCGCGAAGAACACCGATTCCTTGAGGTCCGAGATCGGCGAGGCGAACTCCTGGTTCTTTTGCGGCCCGAGGGTCACTTCGCCGGTCTTCGACGAGCCGGCGTATTCGAGGGCGACGCGGTCGGGCACGTCCAGCTTGCGAAGCGTGCGGCCCATCGCGGGGTCGGCGGCTTTCGCCTCCAGCTTCGCGAAGAGTTCGTCGAGCGTCTTCTGAACGGCTTCGTAATCCGGGCCGGACATCGCCTTGAGGAGCCGCTCGCGCGCCTCCTTGTCCTCGAGGCCGACAGCCTGCAGGCGGTCCAGTTCCCAGGCGGAACGGTCGTCGCCGAGCTCGCCCTCGGCCGCGGCGAGGAACGGAACGAGCGGCAGGTCCGGGGCGTCGCTGCCGGTCAGGCGTTTGAGGTCGCTCACAAGCGCGGGGCGCCAGCCCATCGTGGCGTCGCTGTCTTCGACGACCCAGCGATAGGCCTTGGCGCGAACCGTGGGTTCGCCCGCGTCCTTGCCGATGCGGAGGTCGCCGTTCGAGGGGAACGCCACGAGTTCGAGATGCGCCCGACGCGGCCACGGCACGTTCATCAGAAACACGTCGCGCTCGACGAACGTGGCGGACACGTGCGCGAACTTCCACCCGAACCGCACCGGATCGGCGGACTTGTTCCCGATCGCGAACGCGACGAAGCCGAACACCACGATGGCGACGACGAGCCCGACCGCGAGCAACGCCATGTTCCGCAGCCGCTTCCAGTTGAACACGTCGTTCACGGGCACCGTGGCCACGCGTTCGCGGGCCTCGTCGATCGTTTGCCGGATCATGGCGGACGAGTAGCCGTACTTCTGTTGGCGTTCGACGTCCGCGAGTTCGACGGCGGTGATGAGGCGATCGCCAAGCAACTTCGGGAACTTGCGTTCGAGCACGAGCGCGAGGGCCGGATACGAGAGTTCGCGGGTGAGCCGCACGGCGATGCGGAGCACGACGAGGAGGGCGAGAGCGATGATCGAGAGCCCGAGCGCGCCGCCGCGGAGCCAGCGAGGCGCGTCCAGGGCCCAATCCCACGTCGTGAGTTTGAAAAGGCCGAAGTCCAGAGCCATGCCCAGGGCGTACCATGCCGCGACGAAGATCGCGGCCGCGAGCAGCCCTTCGATCACGACATATTTGCGAATCGTGCCGCGAAGCCGATCCAACGGGTGCAGCACCTTCGGATCGAGCCGGGAAGGGGCGGATGTTTGTGCAGCGATCGACATTTCAAACCGTCCGATGAAGATTGTTCACCACAGAGGCGCTGAGGGCACGGAGAAAACAAATCGACTGAACGACTGATTTTCGCTCCGCCTCTTCTTCGTGATCTCTGGGCCCCAGTGGTGAAAAAACTCGGCCACTACGCCAGCCGCATCAGCTTGCGCGTCATCCATTCGACGCAGAGCAGGAACACCACGATCAGCAGCACGTAGCTGATCGTCTGCGGGCCCTTGCCGAACACGGCCGTGAACGAACTCTCGGGCAGGGTGAAGCCCTTGTCCCAGAGGTCGTCCGACTTGCCGCGGTTGTTCGAGGTGTTCTCGCGGTGATACATGCAGTCGGGAATCAGAGCGACCTGCTGATAGTCGTTCACTTTGAAGGCGAGCTTCGGCACGCCGCCTTCCTTCGGGAGGTACGCCGTGAGTTTGTCCGCCGTGCCTTCCTTCTTGATCCGGGCGAGCAGGTCCTTGTCCAGTTCCGAGGCCATCGCCTTGAGCTTCTCGAAGTCCGGTCGGGCGTTGTCCAGTTCCGGGTCGGAGCGGCGGAGCATGAACTCGCCTTCGAGCGTTTCGCCCGCGGAGTCCGGCACGTCGATGACGACGCGGTAGCGGCGGTCGCCGTCCGGCATCTCCTTCGGGTCCGGGGTGAGTTGGCCCTGGTAGTAGCCGTCGAACCCGGAGACGCCCTTCTTCGGCGTGAGTTGGAACGGCCCGAGCTGCTTCTCGGGGGCGCCGTCCGGGGCGAGCCGCACGATGCGGAACTTCGGGTCGATGTTCGCCTCGTAAGGTTTGGAGCCGGGGTCGAGGATACGGGCCTGCACGCGGATCGGGGCGCCACTCGTGTATTCCTTCGAGAGGAGCACGCGGCCGCGGGCGGCCTTCACGTTCCGCTTCGCCGCCATGTACTTCATCAGCTTCGCCCAGAACCGCTCGAAGTACTGCTTCCCGTTCGGCGGGTCGTAGGCGAACATGCGGTACATCGAACCGGAGCCCATGAAGCACGACCGCCAGCCGGCGGAGGGGTTGTTCGTCACGAGCCACGGGCTGTTCATCAGTTCGCCGCCGTCGGTCACGTCGAGCAGTTCGGCGAGCACCTTCGAGCCGGACTTCACGCCGATGTCCGGTTTCAGCGGGTACGTGCTGTAGAAGCCTCGTTGCGGGAAGCGCTCGACTTTCACGTCCTGGCTCGGCACGTACTTGTCCCGATCCGTGAAGAACTTCTCCCAGCCGGCCGTGGGATCGTCCGCGGATTCTTCCAGTTTGAGGAGGTCCGAGCCTTCGATGGGATTGAGCTTGAGCCGCCGCGGGAACCGCGGAGTCCCCTTCACCCGCAGCGCGATGATGTCTTCAGGAACGACCGGCAGGATCTCGAGGATCGGCAGCAGCCGGCCGTTCGTGGGATCGACACGGGCGAGTTGGTACCCGTTCACCTGATCCGCGATGTAGATGAGGCCGCCGCCCTGCTCCTGGACCCACCGCTGGAGGGCTTCCGCCTGCTCCTGCGTGAGTTCGCTCCAGTCCGGGTCGAACGCGATGATCAGGTCGTACTCGTTGAAGTTGTAGAAGCGTTCCTTGGGATCGATCGACTTCCCGGACGTGTCCAGCTTCGTGGGGAACCGGGTGAGCAGGCGTTCGGGCGGCACGTCCTGCACGGCGGTGCCTTTCTCGCCGGCGTCGTTCTGGAGCAGCACGCAAAGTTCGGCGCGGGTTTCCTGCACCTCGCGAACGAGCATGTTCTTGAGCGCGAGGTACTCGCGGCTCGGGCCGCTCGCCACGAGCAGGATGCGGATCGGCTTCTTGGAGACCTGAATCTTCGGCCGATCGCGGACGTGCTCGGGGTCGGGGAACGCTTCGCCCTTGTGCTTGGCGATGCGGGCGCGGGCCGTCCACGAACCCTCGCGAAGGCTTCGCTTGCCGCCGACCGCGCCGGGGACCACTTCGGTGAGTTTCTCCGGCAACTTCGCCGGGTCGATCACGAACTCCGTCTGCCCGTGCGGCGGGTCCCCGGGGAGGAACGTGAGCTTGCCCGGCAGCGTGTGATCGGGCTGCCCTTCCTTCGGATCGTTGTTGGGCAGGAACAGATCGAGGAAGACTTCGACTTCGGTGTTCGCCAGATTGATGCCGTCCGCCTCGACCGCGATCTTGAAGGGTTCGTCCGGCGGGGCGTTGTCCGGAGCCTGCACTTCGGAAATCACGATGCTCACGGTCTGCCGATCCTCGCCGACCGCGACCGTGAAGATGGGAATCTTCTCGCGGTTGGCGCGTTGCTTGAGTTCGGCATAAGCGGAGTCGGAGCCGATGTTGCTGCGGCCGTCCGAGAACACGACGATGCCTTGCACCATGTTCGCGGCTTCGCGGTTCACCACGGCGGTGAGCGAGTCCGCCACGTTCGTGCCGTTGGCGATGCTCCGCGCCACGTCCACCCGCTTCTCGAGCTTGGTCCGGTTCTCCTTGAGCGTGGCTTTGTCCTCGGGCGACATGTTCTCGGGGATCGTCTCGTCTTCGGGCTTGGCGAGCCAGGACGAGGCCCAGTCCGGGGTGCCGGGGGCGTTCTGGTCCCAGAGGCGCGAGTTCTTCACGGCCTCGGCGCCGGAGTCCGTCAGCCCCTTCAGCAGGAAGGGCTTGAAGTCGTAGTTGGCGAAACCGTCCCACTCCGAGGCGGTCCACGGGGCATCGGTGGTGGCGAAGGTGTGCGGCTCTTCGTCGAGGCGGCTGCCGAAGCGGTATGCGACGACCGGGTTCTCGGTCAGCAGGTTCTTCAAGAACGCGACCTTCTCGTCCGTGAGCAGGTCGATCACGGTGTTCAGTCGCGTCTTGAGCTTCTTCCCGGGGACGGAGCCGATTTCGTCGCTCTTCTTCGTGACGCTCGGCGAGACGTCCAGCACCACGATCACGCGGGAGCGCTTCTCGCTGCGTTCGTACGTCTGGAAGGCGGGAAGCAGGAAGACGAACGCGAGCAGGGCGTAGACCGTGATGCGACACAGGGCGAGGAACGCGGCGACCGGCCACTTCAGGGAGCGGCTGTCCTTCACGTACATGGCGACGGTGAACCCGGCGCCCAGGAGGAAGACGCCGCCGGTGAGCACGAGCCAGAGCGCGGTGTTGGCGGATTTGCGGTCCGCGGCCACATCGCCCCCGCTGGCCTTGCTCCCGCCGCCGAACGAATCGTTCAGGAAGAACACGACGAGGAACAGCAGGCCGAACAGGACCCACGACGTGACGCACGCCCGCCACAAAAGCTGCCCGAGGTGGCCGGGGCGGTTCCGCCACGAGTGATCGGCGCTGGTGTAGCGCACGATCGTGCGCACGATCCACGTGAGCGTGAGGATCGCGGCGACGCCGCCGAGCAGGTAGTACGGGATCGCGAGCCACCACTCCGCGGGACGGAGCGAGGCGACGAAATCGCCAAACGACTGCTCCAGCCGAAGCAGCACGAGTTCGCGGTTCTCAGGTTGTTCGGTCGAAGGATTCATGAGGTCTCAAAACCAGAACTCACCACAGAGGCACAGAGGGCACAGAGAAGACACGAATGGTTTGAAATCAATTCTGTTCTGTCTCTGTGTTCTCTGTGCCTCTGTGGTGAAAATCAGACAGCGGCCGTCGCCGGTTCGGCGGCCGCGACGTTCGGTGCGGGGGTGCCGTGCGCAAACGCGGAGGCCGCACTCGGCGCATGCAACTCGATGTCTTCCGGCCGCGTGTGGAAGCTCAACCGCACGGCCATCGCCTGCTCGGCGATCAGCACGAGCAGGATGAACAAGTACAGCCAGCGCCGCGTGCTGAAGTCGTCCCGTTTCTGTTTCAGGGCGTTCACCCAGGAACTATCTTCGGCCGAGTGGATCGGCACGTTCGGGGCCAGTTGGGAGAGGTCGTCCTTGATCGCGCGTTTGAGATCGCCTTCACGGGTGGAGTCGACGTTGAAGGCGAATGCGGCGTAGCTCGGCTTCTCGATTTCGCCGTCCGCTCCGCTGAACTGCGTAAAGGTGAACAGGTAGGCGCCGGGCATGCGGCCTTCGGTGAACTCCAGCACCGGCCCGGTCGGGGTCGCGGTCAGCGGTTGCTTCCCGAGTTCCTTGCGATCGAGCGGAATGCCGCCGGCTTGCATCTTGGTCGGATCGGCGGTGATGAAAATGCGTTCGACCGGCTTCGTCTCGCCGCTCTTGCGTTGGAACGCGGTGACGTCCAGCGGCACGCGAAGGGCGGCGCCGTTGGCGCGGTTCTCGTCCGCGGCGCCGCCCGCGAGGTAACGCTGCATTTCGGCCATCACCGCAAGCCAACCGGGCGCCCCGGCCCCGCTTGGCCAATCCGTAAAGACCACGTCGCCCTGCACGTCCGGGATGCCCGAGTGCGTGCCGCCGGCGTCGGTCGTCATCACCGCGACGCGCCCCTGCCCGAACTGCTTCACCACGTACAGCGGGTCGCCGAACTTCGACTTGTCTCGCTCGACCATCACTTCGCGTCGGAGGTCCGCCAGTTCGGGCTGGTTCCACATCTCGCGGAGGATCGGCTCGCTCGGGTCGCCGTCGTTGATCTGATCGCAGAGCAGGCGGTCGTAGAGCGTGGCGAGGGCCGAGAGCGGAACGTCCGAACCGGCCGTGTCCTGGATGTTGCGGTCCAGCGGTTCCGTGTACTGGCGGTACTTCTCGAACTTGGGTTCGGAGAGTTTCGCCTTCAGTTTCTTGAGAAGGTCGCGGGCCGCGCCCTGGAATTCGGACATCGGCTTCTCGTTGGGCAGGCAGAAGAGTTCCTGCACGTTCGCGTCCTGCTGCCACTGGCCGATGCGGACCACGGGCCAGTGCATGTCGATGTTCGCGAACATGAAGAAGCGTTCGATCTCGACGTCCTTCACGGCGGAGCCGCGGTCGCCGGTGTAGAGGCCGACGAGGGCCGGGTGGGCCTTCACGGCCGGGCTCTTGGTGAGAAGCCGTTTGCTGAGCACGAGCGCCCGTTTGAACTTCTGCTCTTCGGAGAGTGGCTTGGTGTGCTCGGTGGCGAGGGGAACGGGGAAAAGCCCTTGCCCGCCGCGATAGAGAACCTTGGAGTAGTCCGCGGGGCGGACGCGCGGCCCGAGGAAGAAGCCGACGCCGCCGCCGGCCCGCACGTAGATTTCGAGCTTGTCCCGCTGCGATTCGCTGAGCGCGTCCACGTTGATCAGGTAGATCGCGGCGAACTCCTTGAGGTCGAGCTTCTCGAGAGACTCCTTCGTGCCGTCCACCCAGTTGATGCCGCCGAATGAGTCCTGGAACAGCCGCTTGAGGTAGAAGCCGTCCCCCTTCTGCTTGTCGCGTTTGTCCTGCTGCCCCTCGACGACGAGCACCGAGAGGCGATCCTGCACTTCGACGATGGCGTGGCGGGCGTTGTCCGAAGCGAGGCCGCCGGCCTCGGGCTCGGCCAGCTTCGCCGTCACGAGGTTGTACCGATCGAGCGGATTGTCCTTGGTGCCGACGCGATCGAGGCCGGTGCCCGCGGTCACGATCTCGGTGCGTTCCTGGTTCGGCGGCAAACTCGCGAACCGGACGGACACTTCGTTCCAGCGGGCTCCGTTCTTGAAGAACTCGAAGCGCACGTCCTTGAGTTCGGCGCTGCCCGAGTTCCGCACCCGCAGTTCGAAATCGACCGGCTGACCGCGGGCCGTCACCCGCGACTTTGGTTTGAACTCCAGAATCGAGATGTTGTCGCTGGACCGCGGCTGGCGGTCCGTGTCCTTGCGGTACGGGTACGCGGTGTCGATGAGGTGAACTTTGATCCCGCCCGCGGTGTACTCGGCGAGCAGTTGTCGCAGCGTGTCGCCGTCTTCGCTCCAATCCGCGGCGCGAAGATCGGACACGACGTGGATCACCTTCGAGACGTCGTCGTCCGGCTTCTTGTCGAGCGTTTCCTTCGCGGTGCGGAGCCCTTCGACGAGGCTGACTCGCGTGGGCGAAGCCGGGATCGAGTGGAGGTACGCCTTCAGGTCCGAGATGGCGGCGTCGTTGAGCCGTTCGAACGTGCGCGGCTTGGGCACGGTCGGGGTGGCGGCCCGAGTCGCGGGATCGTCGTTCGGCTGGCGCAGATCCGAGAGCAACAGCACGTCCATGGACTGCGGCGAGTTGGCCTGCGCGGCCGCGGGCGCGATCCGCTCGAAGACCTGCTGCTTCGCGATGTCGAACGCCGAGGTCGGCTTGCCGTCGATGGTGAAGGTGTCCGCGGTGGAGGGCGAATCGTCCAGAATCACGACGTGGGCCGTGGCTCGGGACTCCTGGCCTTCCAGCGGCGTGAACCACTTGAACCGCGCGAGCAGCATGCCGACGAGGAAGACGAGCAGGCAGCGGAGCAGCAGCAGAATCAGTTGTTCGATGATGAGCTTCCGCTTCATGCGCTTCTGCGCCTTGAGCAGGAACTCCATCGCGGCCCACTTGATCCGCCGGAACCGCATCCGGTTGATCAGGTGAATGATGATCGGCGCGGAGACGAGCGCCCCGCCGGCGGCCATCGTGAGCGGATTGGTGAAGAAGGCTTCCATCTCGACTCAGTGTGAGTGTGAGTACGAGCGAGAGGTCGAGTTCGCACTCGCACTCGCGTTCGCACCATCGACGTCAGCGGCGAACCGGCGACGAACGCGACGACATTCTCTGGTACAGGAACCGGGAGAGCACCGCGTCCATGTAGTCGCTGGTGCGGATCAGGTGGTATTCGATGCCGACGCGGGTGCAACCGCGACGCACTTCCGTGAGGTATTCTTCGAGGGCTTCGAGGTAGCCGTCGCGGAGGGCCCGCGGGTCGCAGAGCAGATCCGGAAGCTGTTCGAGCCCTTCGAACTTCGTCATCCCCGAGAACGGGAAGAGGAGTTCGTCGTCGTCCATGACGTGGAAGACCATCACGTCGTGGCGGCGGTGCCGGAGCATCTCCAGGCCTTTGAACAGTTCCTCGCGGTCGCAAAGCAGATCCGAGAAGACCATGACGAGCCCGCGGGCGGGCATCGCTTCCGCCACGCGGCGCATGATCTTCAGCGGATCGGTTTTCTCGCGCGGCTTCGAGACGTGGAGCGCTTTGACGAACGCATCCATGTGAAGCTGCGAACTTCGAGGCGGAATGACCTGACGCACGTCCGAGTCGAAGGTGATGAGCCCGGCCGAGTCCTGCTGTTTGATGGTGAGGTAGCCGAGGCAGGCGGCCGCGGTCGCCGCGTACTCGTATTTGTGCAGCGTGCCGGCCTTGCGGTGCTTGTCCGCCCCGTAAAGCATGGACTCGCTGGCATCCACCACCACGTACGATCGCAGGTTCGTTTCCGCCTCGTACTGCTTGATGTAGAAGCGGTCCGTCTTGGACCACACCATCCAGTCGACGTGGCGGATGTCGTCGCCCGGAACGTATTCGCGGTGCTGGACGAACTCGACGGACTGGCCGAAGCTCGGGCTCTTGTGCTGCCCGGTGAGGAACCCTTCGACGACGTGCCGCGCCCGCAAATCGAGTTGCGAGATGCGGGCGATCGTCTTCGGGTCGAGGAATCGCCGGGGATCGTCTTCGTTTCGTCGGGCCACGTTCGTTGTTCCTGGTTATCGGTTCTTCGCAACCTCGATCGCCACAGGTGATTCGTCGAAGGTCGTTCGGCCGAATGACCAGTGACCAATTACCGACAACTAAGAAGCGAACATCTTCTTGAAGCGTTCGTCCTTCGTCAGGTCGCCGTCCTTCTCGGGCGTCTCCTGGAGAAGCTTGTCGATCACGACGTCGGTCGAGATCCCTTCGGAGGCGGCGGTGAAGTTCGTGAGGATGCGGTGCCGCAGAACGGGCTTCGCGAGCGCTTTGATGTCCTCGGTGGTGACGTGCGAGCGGCCGTAGAGCAGAGCCCGAGCCTTGCCGCCGAGGATGAGGTTCTGCACGGCGCGGGGGCCGGCGCCCCAACTCAGCCACTCCTTCACGAATTTCGGTGCGCCCGCTTCGCCGAGCCGCGTCTGGCGGACCAGCGCCAGGCAGTAATTGATCACGTGGTCCGTGACCGGCACCTTCCGGACGAGGTGCTGGATCTCGAGAATCTGTTCGCCGGTGAGCACGGGCACGATCTCTTCGACCGCGATGCCGGTGGTGCGGCGGGCGATTTCGAACTCTTCCTGGAAGGTCGGGTACTTCACGAACACCTTGAACATGAAGCGGTCCTGCTGCGCTTCGGGCAGCGGGTAGGTGCCTTCCTGCTCGATGGGGTTCTGCGTGGCGAGCACGAAGAACGGCGACGCGAGCTTGTGCCGCGTGCCGCCGACCGTGACTTGCCGTTCCTGCATCGCCTCGAGGAGGGCGGCCTGCGTCTTCGGCGGAGTCCGGTTGATTTCGTCCGCCAGCACGATGTTGGCGAACAGCGGCCCCTGGAGGAACTTGAAGTCGCGGCGGCGCGTCTCGGTGTCTTCCTCGATAATGCGGGTGCCGGTGATGTCCGAGGGCATCAAGTCCGGGGTGAACTGGATGCGGCTGAAGTCGAGCGAGAGGCAACGGGCCAGGGTGGACACCATGAGCGTCTTCGCGAGGCCGGGCACGCCTTCCAGCATGCAGTGGCCCCGGCTGAACATCGCGATGAGGAGTTCCTCGATCACGTCGTTCATGCCGACGATGACGCGCGAGAGTTGGCTCTTGATGTCGTCGAAAGCCGTCTTGATCTTCCGCATCGACTCGAGGTCGGACTGGGCCATGTCGCTCATGCTGGTGTCGCTCGCGGTTGAGGGTTATCGCTGGTAGATCGGGAGGATGCCGCCATCCAGTTGGAGAATGCAGAGGTTCATGGCGGAAGCGAGGGTGCTGCCGAGGTTCCACGCGCCGCCGCCGTTCCATACGCCCGTGGACTTGTCCTGGCTTTCGAGGATCGTGGGGAAGAGCGCCTCCTTGAACTTCGTCCACGTCAGGTGCGTCTCTTTCGGTTCGCCTGGAAAGAGCATGGCGTAGCGGTCGTCGCCGAGCGCGTACATCGCCTGGGCGTAGTAGTACATCATGTACTCTTCGTGAGCGGCGCGGCCCTTCCCGATCGCGATGTTCCGCTTGCAGTTCTCGAACCAGCGAACGATGCTCGGGCGCTCCGCTCCCTTCGGCGGGTTCTTGTCGCTCATGATGCGGATGGCTTCGGTGAACTTGCCGGTTCCGAGGCCGCAGGCGAGGGCGGCGGCGGTGAGCGCCGGGCGGCCGCCGCCGGCCGAGCTCCCGGTGTAGTTGTAGACGATGCCGCCGTCCGGCGTGGTGCAGGCGTCCAGGTAGGCATCCGCCTTGTCGATCGTTTCCTTGGGCACCTTGATTCCCGCGTTGCGAGCAGCTCGCAGAGCCTGAATCTGGGGCACGGTGCAGGAGCCTTCATCGAACCCGCCGGCGCCGCCGGTATCCGCCGCGCTCGTATAGCCCCATCCGCCGATGTCCAACTGCTTGCCTTCGGCGAGGCGATGCTTCTTGCTCGTCTGCGATTTCGCGGTGAAGTCGATGGCTTTGGTGATGACGGTTTCCAGCTTCTTGCGCTGGTCGCGATCTTCCTCTTCGCCGTAGATGCTGGCGAGGAACATGGCGCCGAAGCCGTGGCCATACATGTAGCGGCTCGATTCGCTGGGCGAATCGACGTTCCCGAGCAAACCGTTGGCGCGGGTGCGGGCCGGCGCGAGGAACCACGTCAGCGCTTTTTGAAGCTGATCGCTGTATTTCCCCTCACGGAGGTTGGAGCCCTCCATGAGCATGGCCATGCCGGCGAGGGCCGTCACGGTGGTGGGGTAGTTGCCGCCGGGCGATTCCCAGTGGCCGTCCTGAGCCTGCTGCTTCTTGATGCCTTCGAGGCCGCGTTCGACGGCCTTCTCGACGGCGGCATCCTTCTTTTTCTGGGCGAATCCGGTGGAGCTCAGAACGAATGGACTGGCGGCGAGAGAACCGAGGAACAGTCGGCGGTTCATGGCATCGACTCCGCTGTCCGCACGCGAACCCGCCGAGCCGATGCGCAACGGCACCGCGGGCCAGAGTGTGGAATACGGGTAAGACGAGTGAACGGCGAAAGATTAACCGAAATTGCGGACGGCGACCAAGAGTACACCCGAAGGGATTTGAACCCCTAACCTACGGTTCCGAAGACCGTTGCTCTATCCAGTTGAGCTACGGGTGCACGACATCCTTCTTCCTAGCCGGGCGAGGGCGGTTGGCCAAGCCCCATCAGTATTTCGCCATCTCGCCGGCGGGCTTGCCGAGGCCGATTGCGTCGGTCGTTTTCTTGGACGCGTCCAGCATCAGCTTCAACTCGCTGCCCACGGCGATGAACTGCCAACCTTCCTCGATTCGCATCCGGGCTTCCTCCGGGCCGAAGGTGTGGATTCCGGCCGCGACTTTGTTTCGCCTGCAACCCGCGAGGATCTCGGCGAGCGCTTCCTTGAACGCGTCCGGATGCGGAGGTTTGCCGTCCGCCGAGCGCATGCTGGCCGCGAGGTCGTTCGGGCCCACGAACACCGCGTCGATCCCGGGCACGGAATAGACCTGATCGAAGTTCCGCACCGCGTCGATGTGTTCGCACTGCAGCACGACGAGAAGCTCGGAGTTGGCGCGAGCGTAGTAGTCGGTCGGGCTGGCGGCGAAGTTCAGGGCGTGAGCGGCCCCGCCGACGCTGCGCGTTCCCGCCGGGGGATACAGGCACGCGCTCACGGCGTCGAACGCTTCCTGCCGCGTGTTCACCATCGGAACCACCACGCCGTGCGCGCCCGTGTCGAGGACGCGCTTGATGTGGTCGTGGCGATTCGAGGGCACGCGTGCCAGCACGGTGTTCCCGGCGTCGGCCACGGCGGCGAAGCAATCCGCGGCCGCCTCGATGCCGATCGCGTTGTGTTCGGTGTCCACCGTGAGCCAGTCCCATCCGGCACGGGCGAGGAATCTCGCGACGAGCGGGCTTCCCAGCGTGAGCCACGTGCCGACGGCCGGCTGTCCATCGCGGAGTTTGCGCTTGATCGGGTTCGGTCGCATGAAGCGGATCCTGGGCGGGAGTGGCGTTCTCTTCATCAAACGGGAGCAACGGGCCTTCGGACACCCCTCGCGTGCGGATCACTTGGCCACGGTTCCGTCCGGCTGCAGTTTCAGCAGGAAGGCGTGCCACTCGCGTTCGAACACGGTGAGCGGCTGGCCGACGAGGGTTTCGAACGCGGCTCGCGGATCGCCGCCGCCATTCACCTCGATGAGGTACTTGCGGAACTTCTCGGTGCCGACAAGTCGCCGTTCGAAGGTGAGGTAGTGGGCCGCGGCCCAGCAGGTGAGGTAGGCTCGGTCCGCGGCGGCGGCCTCGTCCGCGTGCTTCGTCACGAACGCGTCCCGTCCGGCGTGCAGCAGATCCGCGAGGGGCACGAGCCGCAAGTTATTCCGGCCGCGGATCGCGTCCTTCACCTTCTCCAGACGCGCCTTGTCCGCGTGTTCCGCGCGGAGTTCCCCGGCTTCGACCACGGCCGTCTCGAAGAGTTGCGCGAGCCCTTCGTTCAACCACCGCGGCAGTTCGCCCGTGCCCTTGCCGTCCTTCACTTGATTGGGCTTCAGAGGCGGGTACACGAACGTGCCGGCGTACGCGTGGAACGCCTCGTGGTAAAGAACGTGGAAGAGCCGCGACGCCGCGAGGTCGAACTTCTCGCCGTTCTTGCGGTCCGTGGCGTAGACGAGCGCCCGGTCGCGGTGAATCGGGTCGAGGTGCCGCTTCAGTTCCGGCTCCTTGTAGAGCTTGCGAACGGATGCCGCGTAGCGATCGAGGTTCGCGATCTGCTGAGCGTGATGGAATCGGGCGTCGTCCAGATCCTTGCCGAGGCGGCGAAGGTCGCTTCCGCACACGATGAGATTCGCGCGCGGATCGTAGACGGCGGGGTTGAGCAAGTCCGTGTGGCCGAGCGGGGCGAGGAGGAGCTTGTAGGAGCCCGTGTCCGGAGCGAGTTGAATCACGGTGGGCCGCGCTTCGAGGATCGTCGGCGGGAGGAACCGCGTATAGGCCGTGAAGATCAGTTCAAGGCGGACGGCGGCCCGGCGGATCACTTCCTCCGGAGCGTCCGAGATGAGCGTGAAGTATTCCGAGCGGTAGGCTTTGCCCTTGTCCGGCTCGTCGAGCCACGTGGCGGGAACGAGTTCGATCTCCGAGATGCGTTGGCGTTCGCCCGAACCGTCCTGATCGAGTTCGGCGATGCGTTCGCGGAGGGTCGCTCGGTCGGCGTCGTTGAGCTTCCTGAGCGAGGCGACTTCGGACCGCGGGACCTTGAACGTGAGCGTGAACGTGGGCTTGCCGGGCTTTCGCTTCACGCTTTGGAAACGAACGTCGCGGGGGCCGTCGTCCAGGAGCAGCCCCTGATACTTGGCGCCGTTGACGAGAACGAGTTCGTCGAAGGGCCAGGCCGGGGCCGCGCCGGGCGGTTGCCCCGCCGCGGCGCCCGCGACCAACAATAAGACAACGAGACGCGCCATGCCCTTCATGGTACGCGATCCTCCCGGAGCCCGCATGGCCACGCCCGAAACCGATTCGCCGAAGCCGGACGCGGATCAGGTCAACCGCATCTGGCAGCACGGCATGCACGAAGAACGCCTCTTCCACGATCGGCTCAACTACTTCTCGTTCCTCGAGACCGGCCTGCTGACGATCTGCGTCATCATGTACAACAAGGAGCCGTCCATCGGGTTTTTCCTGCCGGTGGTGGTCGTGGCCCTCCTGCTCACGTTCCTGTGGCTGATCATCCAGGTGCGGCATCGGGTGTACGTGGAACACGTTCACGTGCGGATTCGGGAACTGGTGCCGGAGTACCGGGCGACGGTGGACGCGTTCGCGGGGCCGGGCCGGCGGGACGGGCTCTCCATCTCGAAGCCGCTGGCGATGGCGGTGCCTGCTCTCTTCGCGTGCACGTGGATCGCGCTCTTCGTGTGGCTGCTGGTGCGATCGCAGGCGCCAAGCGCTCCCGAGGCGTTCCTCACGCCGGAGCGGGCGGTGTTGCTCGTGATGGGGGCCGTGATCGGCTGGCTCGTGCTCCGCACCCGGCGGCTGGAACGGAAGCTGAAGGCGATTCACTCGAAGAACTGACCGACCCGGACGGAGAAGCCCGGCAGAACGTCCGGGAGCGAGAGTTCGTCCTTGCTGGAGAGTTGCCGCTGATCCGCGTCTTTCCGGAAAACGGTCGCAACCTGAACGGCCGGCTCGAGAAGGACGACGACATCGACTCCGGCTTCGAGGTACTCGTCGATTTTCTCCGCGATCGCTTTCATGCGATCCGTCGGTGAACGAACCTCGATCACGAGTTCGGGCGGAACGTCCGCGACTCTTGGGGTCGGAACGTTCTTCGGAAGGCGGTTGTAACTGAAGAAGCAGACGTCGGCCCCGCGGGCCGAGTGTTCGCCCGTGGGAACAATTGCGTCGTTACTCATGACACGACCGAGTCCGTGTGCTTTGACGAAGCCGCCCAAGATCAGGCAAGCCGTGACACACACCTCACCATGATCCAGTCCGGCCATGGGCAACCTCACAACGCGGCCGCGGACGAGTTCGACCCCCGGTTCATTACCGTGGAGTCGCATGAACTCGTTGACCGTCATCAGGGCCGGTTCGGCGATCGTGGCGGCACTCATGTCGTCATCCTACTCCTTCGCGAGGCGAAGCCGCAAGCGGCCGCGGACCATTCGGATCCCACGGTCGGCGCATCCAAGACGCTTTGCGAGATCCCATTCGTCGTGCGACCCGCTTGCGGGTCCGCCCCCGCTCACGCGGGGGCCAGCGCGTCGATCTTCGTCTGCAACGCCGGACTCACCTTCATCGAGCCCTTGCACTTCGGGTACTTCGAGCAACTCAGGTAGTACCCCTTCCCGAAGCGGGAGGGCTTCAGCATCATCGGCGAATCGCACTCGAAGCACTTCTCCTCGATCGGCACCTTCGGGACCTCGGCCTTCTGCGCCCGTGGCGGCGGTTCCGGAAGCTTGATCCCGGCGGCCACGAACTGCTCCTTCATCTCCGCCGAGATGGACTTCGAGTTGCGGCACTTCGGGTATCCCGGGCATGCGAGGAACGGCCCGCGCCAACTGCTGCGGATGATCATCTCGCTGCCGCACTTCTCGCACATGATCCCGGTGGCGGCCGGCTTGATCGGCTTGCCGGTCTCGTCGCAGTCCGAGATGAACTTGCACTTCGCGTCCGGGCATTGCACGTAGTCCTTGCCGGCTTTGCTCTTCTTCAGGAGCAGGTTGTGCTTCTCGCACTTGGGGCACTGGTGCGGCGTGGGCAGCGCCGAGACGACGGGCTTTCCGTCCGCCCCGAGGTTCATGATGGTCGGGCAGTCGGGCTCGCCCTGACACGTGAAGAAGACGCCGAAGCGGCCTTCCTTCTTCACCATGAATTTGCCGCAGGCCGGGCACACGATGTCCGTCACTTCCGGGCCAGCGATCTCCTTGCCCGAGGAGTCTCGCTTGAAGAGGCACTTGTTTTCCTTGTCCTTCCAACCGGTGCAGCCGACGAACGAGTTGCCGGTCTTCGCGGAGAAGCGTTTCTCGAGCGGGCGGCCGCACTTCGGGCACGGCTCGTCCAGAATCTCACGGGCCGGGCTCAGATCCTTGAGCGCGATCGCGAGCGACTCCGAGAACGGGCCCCAGAACTCGTCCAGCACCTCGCGGTACTTGCACTTTCCGGTCTCGATGTCGTCCAGTTCTTCCTCGAAGTGGCTCGTGAACTTCATGTCCATGACCTTCGGGAAGCTGGCGACGAGCAGGTCCGTGACCACCTTGCCGATCTCGGAGGCGAAGAAGCGCCCCTTCTCTTCCGAGACGTACCCGCGCTTTTGAATCGTCGAGATGATCGTGTTGTAAGTGGAGGGGCGGCCGATCCCTTCCTTCTCGAGCGCCTTCACGAGCGACGCCTGGTTGAATCGCGGCGGCGGCTGCGTGAAGTGCTGCGACTCGAACAGGTCCAGCCGATCCAGCGGGTCGTTCTCTTTCACCAGCGGAAGTTCGACGTCGTCCGACTTGCTCACGGGCGAGAGCACTTTGCGGTACCCGGGAAACTTCACGACGGAGCCGCGGGCGCGGAACAGGCCGTCGCCCGCCTGGATGTCGTAGGTCGTGACGCCGACCACGGCGGGAACGCACTGGCTGGCCACGAAACGCCGCCAGATCAATTCATAAAGGCGGTACTGATCCCCCGCGAGGCCCATGCTTTGAGCCTGAGCCGGCGTGATGTTCACGTCCGTGGGGCGGATCGCTTCGTGGGCTTCCTGGGCGGCCTTGCCCGAGGCGTAGAAGTTCGGCTTCGCCGGGAGGTACTTCTCGCCGAGGGTGCGCTCGTTCGCGATGTAGTTTCGCACGGTGTTCAGCGCATCGGGCGAGATGCGGGTGCTGTCCGTACGCATGTAAGTGATCAGGGCCGTTTGGCCGACGCCGTGCAGTTCGACGCCCTGATACAGGTTCTGGGCCGCGCTCATGGTGCGGCCCGTGCTCATACGCAGCCGCAAGAACGCCTGCTGCTGGAGCGTGCTGGTGGTGAACGGCGGATGCGGCCGATCGTTGCGGTCCTTCTGCTCCACCTTGGTGACGATGAACGGCTTTCCCTTGAGCGCCTCGACGATGGCGTCGGTCGCGGCTTCGGAATTGAGAACGGGATCGGCCCCGTTCCACTTCACGAGTTCGGCGGTGAAGGCCCCCACAGGCGGCTTGGGAATCTTGTCCGCCGAGCGGGGGGCGTTCGCCCCTCGTGTCGCTTCGGCCTCCGGAGCCGCGCCCTCGTCCGGCTCCGGCGTCTCGGTGTCTTCGAGCGGCTCGTCTTGCTCCTCGGACTCCCCGACCTTGCGGTCGGGGCTCGGTTCCGACTTGGGCTTCGCGAAGATTTTGCTCTTCACCGGATCGCTGACCCACTGAATGCCCGAGCCTTGGGCCGCGAGCAGGGCCGTGATCTTCCAGTATTCGTCCGTGATGAACTTCTCGATCTCGCGTTCGCGGTCCACGATCAATTTCACGGCGACGGACTGCACGCGGCCCGCGCTCAGGCCGCCCGCCACTTTCTTGCCGAGCAGGTTGCTCAGCGGGAAGCCGACGACGCGGTCCATGGCGCGGCGGGCTTCCTGCGCCGCCACGAGTTTCGTGTTGATTTCGTCCGGCTTCGAGAGCGCATCCTGCACCGCGTTCTTGGTGATTTCGTTAAAGCGGATTCGGAAGGTGCGGTTCGGGTCGAGTTCGAGTTCGTCCGCGATGTCGCGGGCGATCGCTTCGCCTTCGCGGTCGGGGTCGCTTGCGAGAAGCACGCGGCCGGCCTTGTTCGCCTCGCGCTTCAGTTCATCAAGAATGTCCTGACTCGAGCGGCGCTTTCGCCCACCCTCCTCTTTCTTTTCGTCCACGGCGTAGCGAAGCTTCCAGCCGTCCTTGATGCGGATTCCGGCCACTTCCTCGCCCTTGAGCTTGCGGGCGGAGAGATCGCGGACGTGCCCGTAGCTGGCGAGCACGTGGTACCCGGAGCCGAGGTACTTGTTGATCGTCTTCGCCTTGGCCGGAGACTCGACGATGATGAGGTCGAAGGTGCGGCCGCCGGCGGGCGGGGCATCGTCTTCGGGCGTGCGACGGCGGCGGCTCGCGGCCGCTTCCACGGCCTTCGTGGGCGCCTTCTTCGCCTTCACCTTGGGGGTGCGGGTCGCGGGGGCTTTCTTCTTCGGGGTGGCCAATTCGGGCTCCTGCTCTTGCCGTTGTTCCGGTCGGCGGAATCCTTACAATCCGTTGATCGGGGGTTCGTGCCCCTCTCGTGTAGTACAGCAATATCCGGGTCGTCAAGACCCCCCGCTCCCGCGGCCACGGCGGAACATCGCCGCAAGTTGAGGAACAGCAATGGCCTACAACCCGTTCAACATTTTTCGACGGAACCAGAAGGCGATCTTCGCGGTCATCACCGTGATCATCATGTTCATGTTCGTGCTGTCGAGCGGGCTGACGGGCAAGGCGGACTTCTTCAATTGGCTGCCGGACTGGATTCGCGGAAAGAAGAAGGGCGACGCGCTGTGCGAGCTCGACGGCAGCCGCATCTTCGAAGGGGAACTCCGCAACATCCGCTTCCAGCGCGTGGTCGCGAACAAGTTCCTCGCGCTCGCCTCGAGCGTCTCGGCGCAGAACATCCAGAAGTCCCTGCTCGATCTGCAGTCGAAGGCGACCCCGAACATCGTCCAAAAGCTGCAGCAAACACGGCAATTCGAGCAGATGGGCTTCGCGCCTCGCGGCGCCTACGAGAAGGAAGTCCAGGGCATTCTCGACAGCCCCGAGAGCAAGCAGGCCGACAAGGACCTCATTCGCGCGATGCGGGTCTTCTCCGACTTCATGCAGGCGCAGCAACGCTACTCCGCGCTCGGCAGTTACCTCAACGCCACGGCCAACCGCTCCGATCGCGATCTCATCGAGTTCATGCTCTGGGAGAAGAAGGCCAAACAACTCGGCATCGAATACACCGCGGACGACGTGAAGCAGACGCTCATCGCGAAGGAGTTCCTCGGCCAGTTCCCGGACGATTCCGAAGTGCGGAAGTCCTTGCGGAGCGAATATCGGGACCGCTACACGGACGAGATGTGCTTCAACGCCATTGCCGCGGAGTTCCGCGTGCGCTCGGCGCAGAGCGCGGTCCTCGGCATGTCCGACCGCAGCGACCACACGCTCAACTCGCCGATGATTCACTCCGTGCCCTATGAAGTGTTCGATTTCTATCGCGACAAGACGAGCCCGACCAGCTACGAGGCTCTTCGCGTGCCGGTGGAAGCGTTCATCCCGCAGGTCACGGCCACGCCGACCGAAGACGAACTGCGTCGGCTCTTCGACGATCGCCAGGCCTACGAGCCGGATCCGTCCAAGGAACTGCCGGGCTTCCGTGAGCCGCGCAAGGTGAAGGTCGGCTGGGTCTCGGTCACGGGCGAGGAGCCGTACTACAAGAAAGCCGCGGCGGACTGGCAGAGCCGAACCGAACTGTTGGCCAAGTCCGAAGTTCGCGGCCTGATCGTCCCGTTCCCCGGCGCCGGGATCGTCGGAGCGTTCCACATCGCGGCCCCGGCCTCGCTCAAGGAACCGCTCGTTCAGGAGAAGTATCAGCGGCAGGTGGTGACGGGTCACGAAGGCCGCGTCGGCTTCGGCTGGAGCGGCATCACCTCGCTCCTCGGCTACCGCGACATTCTCGAGACGAGCACGGTGCAGCCGCAGGTGCTGGCCGCGCTCGCCGGCGGGTCCGCGGCCTCGGTGCCCGGCGGCAACCTGCTTATGCCCACGAGCCTGCTCTACACCGCGAGCCTCGCCGCGGATCAGAAGGCCCGCATCAAGGCGTGCATGCCCCTGTTTCTCGGTTCGGTGCCCGGCCCGAGCCTGCTGCCGACCATGATCGGCGCCGAAGTGGCGTTCCGGAAGAACATCCCGCCCGCCTTGCCGATCGAAGCGTACAAGCCGCTCCTGCTCAAGGAGATGATCGAGGAGAAGGCCCGCGAACTCGCCCTGGCCGACCTCCGCAACCTGAAGAAGTCCATCGACGAACTCAAGGAAACGGGCAAGGCCCGCGAGACGGCCGCCGCGGCGCTCGTCGCCGAGTTCGTGAAGGTTCGCAACATCAAGACTGGCGCCTCGACCGAGTTCCACGGCGAGTACACCATCGCCGACGACCTCGGCCTCGCTCCGCTCAAGGCCCTCAAGGACAAGGGGCAGGACGGACTGGACCCGCACTCGGGGATCGCCTCGATGGCCGGCCCGATCCAGTTCGGCAAGGCGTTCTTCTGGAAGCCGCAGAGCCGCGAACCGGCCACGGGCACGTTCGCCCCGCAGTTCTATCCGGAACGCGCGGGCGACCCGCCGTCCCCGTTCAGCCCGATTCAGAAGTCCAACGACCCGGTCTTCCTCACGTGGCGGACCGCGGACCAGCAGGCCCGCGGCTCCTCGTTCACGGAAGCGAAGCCCCGCGTCATCGAGGCATGGAAGCGAATCAAGGCCCGCGATCTGGCCAAGGCCGAAGCCGAACGCCTCGCCGAGGTCCTCCGCGCCAAACCGCCCGTCGAGTCCCGCTTCCTCATCAACTCGTACCTGCTGGACCTGCAGCTCGAGTTGTTCACGAAGAACACGAATCCGAAGGCGAAGGAGATGATCAAGGTCTTCAACATCGACAACGTGGCGCCCTTCCAGATCACCCGCGACCTCGGCGGGCGGAACGGCGGCGGCGAGATGCTGCTGCCGTTCATGCTCACGCCGACGAACGACGTGCCGTACCCGACTCCGGACATGAACAAGCAACTTCTGGACGAGCGCACGAAGCCGGTGAAGACCGTGTTCGTGCAGGCGGATCAACCGAAGGACTCGTACTACGTGGTGGCCCTGGCGGACCGCACGGTGAAGGACGCCGACTCCTTCAAGCGGGACGTGTACGGCGTGCTCGCCCGCGGCCAGATCGGCGGCCAGATCACGGCCGAAAAGACCCGCGTCGCGATCGAGAAGACGCGGGACTCGATCCTCGGACTCCTCAAGAAGGAGTTCAAGTACGTCGAGACCGAGGAGCAGAAGAAGCGACTCGACGACCGCGTGAAGAACAACTTCGAGGAGTAAGGTGCTCGCCTCAGTCCGCCTCGACGGGTTTCGTCGCGTTCAGCAGGAACCCGCAGGCGGACGAACTCAGGAACGCGAACGCTCCGACGATGAAGACCGCGTTCCAGCCGAAGTCGTCCTTGACCACGTTCATCAGCACGGGGGAAAGGGCCGCGCCCAGATTCCCCCACATGTTTCCCCATCCGAGCGCGGCGCCCACGTTCTTGCCGCCCACGTCCTGAGCGAAGGACCAGATCGACGGGTTGTGCATGTCCACGAGGAAGGCCATGGCTCCGAGCGCGACGATGACGGCCCAGGCGGTCGGGAGCGCGGGGATGGCGAAGTACGCGATGGCGCAGCCGATCATGGCGAGGCCGATGGGCACGGAGCGACCGTAGCGGAGGCCGAGCTTCTTCCGCATGAAGTCCGTGACGAACCCGCCCGGAAGCATGCCGATGAAGCCAATCGTGAGTGCGGTCGATTGCATGGGGCCGATTTCGTCCAAGGGCACGCCGTACGACTCGGTGAGGTAGATCGGCAGCAGAGTGACGACGAAGGCCCAGCCGAGATTCACGCCGAACTGCACGCCCCCGAAGAACCACATGTTGCGGGAGCGGCCGAGGCGGAAGACGTTCTGCAGGATCGCTCCGAGGGAACCGCCGGTCTTCTTGGGAGGTTCGACGCCGGGCGGATAATCGCGGACGAAGAGCCAGAAGACGAGCGCGACGACGAGCCCGGCGAGGCCGTAGACGAAGAAGACGCCGCGCCAGTTCGGCGGGGCTTTGCCGTCCGCGTCCGGCGGGGCGGGGGTGGTCGGGATCGCCCATTCGACGACGGCGACACCGACGAGCAGCGCCGCGACGGTCGAGGTGAGCCACGGTGCGATCGCGCCGCCGACACGCCCGCCGAAGGCGACCACCGAGCTGAATCGGCCGCGTTCCTCGGAAGCCGCCCAGTTCTTCACGAGTCCCGCGGCCGCGGGGTAGGCCCCCGATTCCGTGATCCCGAGCAGCAGCCGGATCGCCAGAAGCGCCGCGAACCCGAGCACGAACCCGGTCGCCATCGTGACCAGCGACCACGCGGCGATCGAGAGCGCAAGCACCGTTCGCGTGCCGTACCGATCCGCGAGCGTGCCCATCGGAATCTGAAAGAGCGCGTACGTGAGGAAGAACGCGCTCAGAGCGAACGACATCCGCGAGTCCGCCCACTTCTTCTTCTTCGCGGCGTCCAGGTCCTCGGCCGTGAGTTCGACCTGCTCGACCGGCTTCTTCAGCCGCTTGGCTTTCGCGTTCGTCGCGGCCTTGATCTCGGTTTCATTCAGTTTGTCGTCCGGGCCGGGGGGCGGGGCCAGCGGCAGGAGCAGTTCGGTCTTCATCGGACCGGCGAGGGTCGAGAAACAGACGCGGTCGATGTACATCCACAGGGCGGCGACCGCGGTGATCGCGACGATGAAATAGCGATACGGCATGGGGCTCTCGTGCCGGAGGATGGCGGGGCGGGCGGGCGAGCCGGAAGAACGCGAGTGTTCCGCTCAGTCTACGACCCGCCGAAGCGGATCGGCATCGCGAAACCGGAGCGGCGGCCGCGAGGTAAGTTTAAAAGCGTATGAGAAGCGATGCCGCCGCGGGCGAACGGGGTTTATTCTGGTAGCGAGAGACGGTTTGCACGCGGCACGTCGCCGGGAAACGGGGATGTTCACATGTTCCGAAGCGTCATGGCCGGTGGGCTGTTCCTGGCCGCTCTTCTCGTCGCTCAGCAAGTCGGCGCCCAGCCGGACCCCGAGCAACTCTTCAAATTCGGCGACTCGAACAAGGACGGCAAACTCTCGCAGGACGAGTTCCTCAAGCTCGTCGCCAAGGGCGGCAAACTCAAAGACAACCCGGACGCCGCGAAAAAGCTCTTCGAGAAGGCGGACGCGAAGAGCAAGGGCTTCCTCACGCCGGATCAGTTCAAAGGCCTGATGGAACTCGGCGGCAAAAAGAAGGACAAACTCGGCGAGCCGAAGGAACCGGTGAAGGGCGATGCGGGCGGCTTCAACGACAAACCCACGGCCGAGCAACTCGCCTTCTTCGAGAAGAAGATTCGCCCCGTGCTCGTGGATCACTGCTACAAGTGCCACGCGGCCGACTCGGAGAAGGTGAAGGCCGAGTTGTACCTCGACTCGCGCGAGGGGCTCCGCAAGGGCGGCGAAAGCGGCCCGACCGTGAGCCCCGGCAACCCGGACCGCAGCCTGCTCATCAAGGCGCTCCGTCACAAGGACGACTCGATCGCGATGCCGCCGAAGATGAAGTTGCCGGACGCGGTGATCGCCGACTTCGAAGCGTGGGTGAAGATGGGAGCCCCGGACCCGCGGGCCGGCGGCAAAATCGCGAAGAACGAAATCGACATCGAGAAGGGGAAGCAGTTCTGGGCCTTCCAGAGTCCGAAGAAGCCGACGATCCCGAACCTGAAATCGGACTGGATCCGTTCGCCGATCGACGCGTTCATCGTGGACGGGCTTCAGAAAAAGGGCCTCGCTCCGGTCGGCGACGCGGACAAGCGCACGCTCATTCGCCGGGCGTACTTCGATCTCATCGGCCTGCCTCCGACCGGGGACGAGGTCGAAGCGTTCGTCGCGGACAATTCACCCGAAGCGTTCGCGAAGGTGGTGGACCACCTGCTCGCGTCGCCGCACTTCGGAGAGCGCTGGGGCCGCCACTGGCTGGACCTCGCCCGCTACGCCGAAACGACCGGCCGCACCGTGAACTTCAACTACCCACACGCATGGCGCTACCGCGATTACGTCATCGAGGCGTTCAACGCGGACAAGCCGTACGACCAGTTCATCCGGGAGCAACTCGCCGGGGACCTGATGCCGACGGACGATCCCAAGAAGAAGGCCGAGCGACTGATCGCCACCGGGTTCCTCGCCATCGGCCCGAAGACGCTCAACGAACGCAACGGGCTCCAGTTCGAACTCGATCTCGCGGACGAACAACTGGACGTGACCACGCAGGCGTTCCTCGGAATTACCGCGGCCTGCGCCCGTTGCCACGACCATAAGTTCGATCCGATCTCGCAGAAGGACTACTACGCCCTCGCCGGCATCTTCCGCAGCACCGAGACGTGCTACGGCACGGTTCGGTTCATCAACGCGAACCGCCCGGCCCCGCTGCTCAACCTGCCGAAAGGCAGCGTGCCCTCCGTGAACGAGAAGCTCACGGACGCGGAACGGAAGCGGATCGAGGGCCAGATCGAGACCTTCCAGAACAGCATGAAGGAGATGAAGGCCGATCAGCAAATCCAACGGCTCTTCGCGAACGGCCAGATCTCGCTGCTGCAGGCGAAGCTGGCGGACTACGAGGCGGACGGCAGTCCGAAGCTCGAGGCGATGGGCGTGCGGGACAAGCCCGCCGGCGCGACCCGCCCGTTCCAGCCGAAGGGACCCGGCTTCGCCGGGTTCACGTTCGGCGGCACCCGTTCCATCGCGGACAGCCCCTTGTACATCCGCGGCGAGGTGGACAAGCCCGGCGACGTCGTGCCCCGCGGCTTCCTTCAGGTGATGTCGACCTCCACCAAGATTCGCGGCAACGAAAGCGGCCGGCTCGAACTCGCGAATTGGATCGCATCCCAGACCAACCCGCTGACCGCCCGCGTGGAAGCGAACCGCGTGTGGCAGCATCTCTTCGGCCGCGGCATCGTGCCGACTCCGGACAACTTCGGCGCCGCGGGCCAGCTTCCGAGCAACCCCGCGCTGCTCGATCACCTCGCCCTCTCGTTCATCGAGAACGGTTGGAGCGTGAAGAAACTCATCCGCACGGTGATGCTCAGCCACGCCTATCAACTCGATTCCCAGTCCGATCCGAAGAGTTTCCAGGCGGATCCCGAGAACGACCTGATCTGGCGAATGACGCCGCGGCGACTCGACGCCGAAGCCCTTCGCGATTCGACTCTCGCCGTCAGTGGCTTGCTCAACTCGAAGTCGCCGGTCGGTTCGTATGTGGCGAAGCAAGGCGAAGGCCCGACCACCGGGCCCCGCGCCGGCGGCCCGGTCGCCAATGCGATCAACGACCCGCGGAACAACCAGCGCTCCGTGTACCTCCCCGTGGTGCGGGACAACCTGCCGGAATCGTTGAGCCTGTTCGACGCCGCGGACCCGAGCCTCGTGGTGGCCGAACGGCCGATCACGACGGTGCCGGCCCAGAGCTTGTACCTGCTGAACAGCCCGTTCATGCTGCGGGCCTCGGAGTCCGCCGCGGAGAAGCTGCTGAAGGACACCACGACGGACACCGAGCGCATCCGCGCGGCGTACCTGCTGTTCTTCGGCCGCCCGCCGGTGGAGAAAGAGTTGAAGTCCGCCGGCGAGTTCCTCGACGCCTACCGCGCCGCGGCGAAGAAGGACCGCACCCCGAACCGCCTGCTCGAGCGGGAAACCTGGGCCGCCTTCGCCCAGGCCATGATGGGCAGCGCGGAGTTCCAGTATCGGAAGTAGTATGTCCCCAGATCACTATTCCGTCGGTCTGATGGACAATCGCCCGAGGCCCGCACGGCGTGTCTCGGCGACACTGGTCCGTCCGTTTCCAGCCGATCAGTTGGATGCGGTTGAAGCGGCCTGGGCTTCTGAACGGCGCGATCTCGCCACTCGCCGGGACTTGGATGGCGATCCGATCGAGCACGAACACTGGGACTGGAGACGCAAGAAAGAGCGAGTGGCAAAGGGGGATACGCTTCTTTCCGCAATCGTACATGGGGCCGATGTGCAGGGATTGATCGGGATGGCGGCAAAGCCACGAACGGCTTCACTGAATCCCGGACTCGCTGCGCTGTACGTCGATTATCTGGAAGTGGCGCCGTGGAACTTGGGCTCGGCCACGGAGACCGCGTGGTTCTCAGGAGTGGGGACGGTGTTGATGCTCGAAGCAATCGCAGTGAGCGTGGTGATCGGCTGCGGAGGTCGAGTCGGGTTGCATTCGTTGCCGCAAGCCGAATCGTTCTACACGGCGAAAGCGATGACGCGAATCGGTCCCGACCCGAACTATTACGACTTGGTCTACTTCGAGTATGATGGTGCGGTCGCGACAGAGAGGTTGGCTCGAGCAAGGAGAACGACATGAGCAACGCGATCGACTTGTCGGATGAAGAACTGCAATCGGAGAACGGCATGTTCGTGCAGGCGGGCGCTCCGCAAGCCGTTCGCGATGATCCCGTCCTCGGCGAGAGGTTCCGCGCGTGGGTGAACCGCTGCCGCCAACAACAGGAACTGGAGAAGTTGGCGGCTGAAATCCACGAGATCGGCCGAAGAATCTCCAAGGGCGACGCGGCGGCCAACGGCGACTTGCTCAAACTGGGCAACTCGTTGATCGCGATGGCGAGTGCGTGAGAAAACGACGATGAACGTCGCGGATGTGATGAACAGTTGCGATGACAAAGCTCAGCGACTTGGGATGAATTCGCTGACGGAGATCGAACGTGCTATCGTTCTCGTGAATCGCGCCAACTTCGAGATTGAATGCGGGTCACTGACCGCCTTCTATTACAACTCGGCCGGAGATCATGCGGTTGAAACGGTCGCCGCGCTGAAGAGGATTGGAGCGTCCGAAGTTGCGAATCACTTGAACTTGGCGAACACGCTCTTCCCGAAAGCGACACCATCGAAAGATCGAAGCGATCGGTTCGATCAGTTGGAAAAGGTCAGGACCTTGGATGGAGACCCGCTCGATCGGATCACGACCGCCATCTATGCTTGCGAGCCGGGGATGTGGCCGCAATTGAGTCGCTTCATCGAGTCGAATGTGGATGAACTTCTCGAACACACGAAGAGCTAACGAACGCGAGGCCATGCCCATGTTCAATCGTCGCCATCTGCTTCAGTCCACCGCGTCCGGGTTCGGATGGCTCGCGTTCAGTGCGCTGGCCCACGAACAGGCTGCTCGCGCCGCGGAGAAGAACCCGCTCGCCCCGAAGGCGACGCACTTCCCCGCCAGGGCCAAGCGCGTCATCTTCCTCTGCATGGAAGGCGCGCCGAGCCACGTGGACACCTTTGACCACAAACCCAAACTCCAGACGGACACCGACAAGCCGTACACCAAGGGCCGGTTCAGCGGGGCGAAGCTGCTCGGCTCGCAGTGGGCGTTCAAGCCCCGCGGCAAGAGCGGCCTGCCGATCAGCGACCTCTTCCCCGAACTCGCCAAGCACGCGGACGATCTCTGCCTGCTCAACGGCATGCACACGGACCTGCCGAACCACGCGCAGGCGTTCCTGCAAATGCACTGCGGCATCTTCCAGTTCCCGCGGCCGAGCCTTGGCGCGTGGAGCCTGTATGGGCTCGGCACCGAGAACGCCAACCTGCCCGGCTTCATCACGCTCTCGCCGCCGAGCAACAACGGCGGCTCCGCGAACTACGGCAGTTCGTTCCTCCCCGCGATTTACCAGGGCACGAAGATCGGCATGAACCGCTTCGGCGGCAACGGCGACGCCCAGGTGTCGAACCTCAAGAACCCGAGCCGCGGCCCCGGCACCCAGCGCGTGCAACTGGACTTCCTCCAATCGCTGAACAAGAACGCCCTCGACGGCGGCGGCGACCAAGCCGGCATCGAAGGGATGATCGAGAGCTACGAGCTCGCGTTCCGCATGCAGGCCGAATTGCCGAAGCTGCTCGACACCTCGAAGGAGACGCGGGCGACGCAGGACCTGTACGGCCTCACCGGGCCGACCGCGGGGTTCGGCCGGCAGTGCCTCTTGGCCCGCAAGTTCGTGGAAGCGGGCGTGCGCTTCGTCGAGATCACCTCCGGCGGCTGGGACCACCACCAGAACCTCTCGGACGCATTGCCCGCCCGCTGCACGTCGATCGACAAGCCGATCGCGGGGCTCCTCGCGGACCTGAAGCAACGCGAGATGCTGAAGGACACGCTCGTGCTGTGGGGAGGCGAGTTCGGCCGCACGCCCACGGCGCAGAACGGCAACGGTCGCGATCACAACGCCAAAGGCTTCTCCATGTGGATGGCCGGCGGCGGCGTGAAAGGCGGCCTCCGCCACGGCTCCACCGACGAGTACGGATTCGAGGCCGTGAGCGGGAAAGTCCACATCCACGACTGGCACGCGACGATCCTCCACCTCCTCGGCCTCGACCACGAGAAGCTCACGTACAACTACGCCGGCCGCGAGATGAAGATCACGGACGTGAAGACCGGCGCCGTCGTGAAGGATATCTTCGCCTGAGCGGAGCCTCGCTTGCGGACGGGTTGATTGGGTGTGCCGCCAATTTTTTGGCGGCGGAGCCGCTCTTGGGTGGCACCGGCTTCTAGCCGGTGTGTGGCCCCGGCTTCCAGCCGGGGCTCCTGTCGGGGGTAACTTCCTTCGAAGTCAGCCGCCCTCGGAAAGAGCGCCGGCTGGAAGCCGGGGCCACCCAGATTAGGCGCACCCCGTCGATTTTCCTCTTCGACCCGTCCCCTCGCATCGGTTATGCTTGCGGGATGCTCACCCTGCGCTCGCCGGCCGCCGGATCGCTCTCGCGGCGCGGCTTCCTCCGCGTCGGTTCACTCGGTTTCGCCGGATTGTCCTTGCCCGAGATCCTCCGCGCTCGCGAGGCGAATCGGGCCAAAAGCGACACCGCCGTGATCCTCTGGTGGATGGGCGGCGGGCCAAGCCAGAACGACACCTACGACCCGAAGCCGGACGCACCCGCCGAGGTCCGCGGTCCCTTCTCCTCCATCGCGACCGCCGTGCCTGGCCTCCGCTACACCGATCACCTTCCGCTTCAGGCAAAGGTCGCGGACAAGGTCGCCATTCTGCGGTCAGTCACGCACCACGAGTCCAACCATCCGGACGCTTCACACCTCGTTCAAACCGGTTACCACGAGAAGAACGTCCAGTTCCGTGGGCAGTTCTACCCGGCTCAGGGTTCGGTCGTGTCGAAGCTGCGTGGCGCGAACCGGCCCGGGCTTCCGCCGTACGTCTGTCTGCCGTCCGCGTACACGCCGCTGCTCGGCTTCATTCAACGGGCCTCGTACCTCGGCAAAGAGTTCGACCCGATCGACGGCGGCGGCGAACCCGGCTACCGCGGCATCGTGAAGGGACCGGACTTCGCTCCCCCAGAAGACATGACGATCGACCGCATCGGCGATCGCCGGGAGCTTCTTCGCCGCATGGATTCGGCCATGAAGCGGGCCGAGGGATCGCTCGACGGGATGGACGCGTCCTATCGCAAGGCGTTCGATCTGGTGTCGAGCCGGGCCGCGAAGGACGCCTTCGATCTCGGCCGAGAGCCGCTCCGCATTCTCGAGAAGTACGGGGACAATCCGTGGGGCAAGGCGGCGCTCCAGGCTCGGCGGCTCGTCGAAGCCGGCGTCACGTTCGTCACGGTGAATCACTACGAAGCCGACGTGGACTGGTGGGACGACCACTACACCATCGAGAAGAACCTGAAACGGCGCCTGCCGCCGTACGATCGGGCGCTCGCGGCGCTGATCGCGGACCTGCACGATCGCGGACTCGCGGATCGCGTGCTCCTCGTGGCGATGGGCGAGTTCGGGCGCTCGCCGAAGGTCGATTCCGCCGCGGGCCGCGGGCACTGGGCGAAGTCCATGAGCGTGCTGCTCTCCGGGGGCGGCGTGAAGGGCGGCCGCGTCGTCGGCGCCACGACGAAAGACGGTGGCGAACCCGCGACCCACGCCCATTCCCCCGGCGACATGCTCGCCACCATCTATCGCGTCCTTGGCATCGACCATACCGCGATGCTGCCGGACAAACAGAACCGCCCGGTGCGGCTCGTCGAACACGGCGAGCCGATCCGCGAACTCTTCTCCTGACCTCTCCACGGATGCCACCATGTTCACCGCTCTGGTCCTGGGGCTCGCCTTCGGCGCGGCCGACGAATCCGCTTCGCCCGTGAAGGACGGCGCGAAACTCGTGAAACTCGCCGGCGGATTCAAGTTCACCGAAGGACCCGCCCCGGACGCCGACGGCAACGTCTACTTCACCGATCAACCCAACGACCGCATCCACATCTGGAGCACGGACGGGAAACTCTCGACCTTCATGGAGCCGTGCGGCCGCTCGAACGGGCTTTGCTTCGACAAAGACGGCCGACTCTGGGCCTGCGCGGACGAGAAGAACGAACTCTGGCGCATCGACGTGAAGTCGAAAGAAAAGACGGTCCTCGTGAAGGAGTACGGCGGGAAATTGTTGAACGGCCCGAACGACATCTGGGTGCATCCGGACGGCGGGGCCTACTTCACCGACCCGTACTACAAGCGGCCCTACTGGAAGCGCGGCCCCGCGGAGCAAGCGGCCCAGGGCGTGTTCTTTCTCCCGAAGGACGGCAAGCTCGCGCGAGTGGACGCGGACGTGAAACAGTGCAACGGCATCATTGGCTCCCCGAACGGCAAGTCGCTCTACGTCGCGGACATCGGCGCCGGCAAGACCTTCGAGTACCGCATCCAGCCGGACGGCACGCTCAAGGACAAATGGCAATTCTGCGCTCAAGGGTCGGACGGCATGACCATCGACGAAAAGGGGAACGTCTACCTCACGCTCGGCAAGTTCACGACGGCGTACTCGCCGAGCGGTCATCAGGTGGCGAAGATCGAGGTGCCGGAGAACTGCACCAACGTGTGCTTCGGCGGCAAATCGGGGACGACGCTGTTCATCACCGCCGGCACGAGCCTGTACTCGATCGAGACGAAGGTAAAAGGCGCCGCGAAGCAGTAGTCGCAGTTCACTTCACGCCCATCGTGCGGCGAATGAAGTCGAGTTGCAGCTTCAGGTAGTGCTGGCTGCCGATGCCGTGCCGCGAGCGCGGGTAGAACATCATCTCGAAGTCCTTGCCGGCGGCCTGGAGCGCGTCCGCGAGTTGCACGCTGTTCTGCATGTGGACGTTGTCGTCCATCATGCCATGAACGAGCAGCAGCTTGCCGTGGAGGTTCTTCGCGGCCTTGATCACGGAACTCTTCTCGTAGCCGTCCGGGTTTTCCTTCGGCGTGAGCATGTAACGCTCGGTGTAGATCGAGTCGTAGAGCCGCCAATCGTGGACGCCGCTGGAGGCGATGCCGGCGGAGAACACCTTGCTGTGCGTGAGCGCGAAGCCGGCCATGAACCCGCCGTAGCTGTGGCCGCTGATGCCGACGCGAGAGGAATCCATCCACGGGTTCTTCCCAAGCCACGCGACTGCGGCTTCGAGGTCCTTCAGTTCCTGCACGCCGAGTTGCTTGTACGCGGTCCAAGCGGCTTGGGCCGATTCGCCGCTCGCCGAGCGCGGATCGACGCGGAACACGACGATGCCGGAGGCCGCGAGAGCTTGATCGAGCAATCGCCCGCCGCCGAACCCTTCGCGCACGCTCGGCATGTGCGGCCCCGCATAGGTGAACAGCCACACCGGGTACTTCTTCTTCGGGTCGAAGTCCGGCGGGCAGACGAGCGTGCCGTTCAAGTTGAAGCCATCCGGCATCGGGATCGTCACAGCCTCGTAGTGACCGAAGCGGTACTCTTCGCGTTCATGGACGGGGTTCGTGTCGAGTGTGCGGATCATGGGTCGCGTCAGGTTATGGGTCCAGGTATCGGTGAGTTCAGCCAAACAAACGTGGACCGTGGTCGGTGCTCGGTCGCCGGATAGACGATCGACGAAAAGCGGTCCGGCGGGGGCAAGCGATACTTGATGATTGCCTCCGGGGCTGGTCAGTCGCATAATGCCATCGCGCCGGAGGTTCGCGCAGTAGAGATGAAGTCGATTGTGGCCGTCTTGCGTTCCGGTGTAGTAAACGTCTCCACTCTTTGCATCCACTCGAAGCAGATCACGCACTTCCCAGTTTCCAGCAGTCACGGCTTTGATAAACGTGCCTTCCGCCGAGTACCGGTAAATGTGCCGATAGCCGCTGCGATCCGAGAGGTAAAGGAACGAGCCGTCCGGGAGGAAGTGCGGCGGGCCGGTGTCGTCCACCCACGCCTTGGTCTGGTCGCGGAACAACACGCGCGGCTTCGCGTCGGGAGTGTCCCAAACCGTGAAGTCCATCCGCGTCTGCGTGCGGTTCTGCACGTACGCGAATACGCTCCTCGCGTTCGGCAGCCACCCGACGCGAGCGATCACAAGGTCGTCCGGCTTGACGTCGCCGAGGTCGAGCTTCACTGGCTTGCCGCCGGACACAGGCACGACGTGCAGGCTCACCGTCGGGTTCGGGTCGCCGGCTTTCGGGTAGCGATACTCTTCGAGTCGGCCTCGGGTCGGGATCGTGTCGACGATGTTGAACTTCTTCACCGGGGCGTCGTCGAGTCGCATGAAGGCGAGTTGCGAGCCGTCCGGGCTCCACCAGTAGGCCTGACCGGCCCGCATGAAGATCTCTTCCTCGTAGACCCAGTCCCCTTTCCCGTTGAAGACATCGACGCCGCCGTCGGTCGTGAGTTGCTTCTCGCCGGGGTTCGTGGGATCGATGGCGAAGAGGTTGTTGCCGCGAACGAAGGCGATGCGATCGCCCTTGGGCGAGAAGTTGAGATACTCGCGCGAGCCGTCCGACTTCGCGAGCTTCACCGCGGGCCGGCCATCGAAGTACGCCAGCGCCAGATCGCCGCCGACATCCACAAGCATGGCCGTCCTGTCCGGGTTCATCCGCGCCGGCACCCGTTTCGAGATCGCGTCCGCTTCCTTGTAGGCGGCCAGAGACCGCTTCAACTTCTCGGGATCGACGAACACCTCGGCTTTGCCCGTGCGGGCGGCCACCTTCCAGAGTTTGCCGTCGCGGATCTGCAGGAAGTGTTCGCCGTCCGGCAGCCACGTCGGGGTCTGGATGGGTCGCCCGGAGAAGCCGAGGCCGAAGCCGCCGCCCGCGAACATCATCGCGTCGGTGATCGGCTTCTTCTCCTTGAGTCGGTCCTCGGGCAGCGGCGCGACCGGGCCGACGTGGATCGGTGTGGCCTTGTTCAGGCGGACGACGGGAAAGTCCTTGCCCGGCGCCGGCAACTCGCTCGTGAAGAGCCCCCATGTCACGAGGCCATCTTCGGACATGGGTTCGAGAAGATACGCGGCCAGGGAGCCGAGCGGTTGTGCGGCGCGGACCAACGCCGAACCTGCCGCGACTCGTACGGTCGTGCTCCGGCTCTTGGTCTCGACCGTGACGAGGTCGTGCTTCTGGAACGGCTTCGAGTTCACGTCGATGGATTGAATCTGACCGGCATCGACCTCCAATTCCACGTCCTCACGGAACTCCTCGAGCTTGACGCCGTGGCGGCGGAGCGTCTCGATCGCGGCCGCGTGCTTGGGAGGGATCAGGTGGCCGATCGCGGGCTTCGTCGTCATCAGCTTCGGCCGCACCTTCGCGATGTGATCCAGTTCGTAGTCCTTCTTCGCGTCGCCGTCGAAGCCGAGGATCGTGCGTTTCTTCTCGTACGCCACGGTCTCGGTTCGCAGCGCGATGTTCGGCGATGACGGCTCGGCGAGGATCTTCTTCACCTCGGCCTTCTTCTCGGCGGCGACCTCGAAGCACGCCTTCACGAATGCGCCGCTCGCCTTCACCCGGTCCGCGAACGTCGCGTAGCTGTACGACTCGCTGAGGATGCCGATGCGGTTGCGGAGCGCCACGTACTGGATGCCGTAGCGCGGCAGCGCCGGGTACGTCTCCCACTTCGTGTTCTCTTTGTTGAAGTTGCCGTATGGAGCGGTGCCGAACCCGGTGGCGGCTTTCACTCGCTTCCCGGCCTCCGGGAGCATCGTGTTGTTCACCCACTGCGGCATCGCGGCATCCGAGTCCGGGTAGCGCGGGCCGTCGTAGGTCAGCGTGTAGCGGTGCTTGCTGCCGTTGGTCGTGTGGCAGTCGATGACGACGACCGGATCCCACGTGTTGAACAGCTTCACGAGCGCTCGCACCTCGGGCGTCTCGAGCTTGATGAAATCGCGGTTCAGGTCGAGCCCTTGAGCGTTTTCGCGAGCGCCGACACCGTTCACCGGGCCGTTCTGCTCCGGGCGGTTCTTCACGTCGATCTTCTCGTTGCCGTCCGCGTTCAGGATGGGCACAAGGAGAATCACGAGATCCTTGAGCAGCGGGTGGCTTTTCTCCGCGGTCAATTCACGGGCCAGGGAGAGGAGCGCTTCCTTGCCGTCCACCTCGCCGGCGTGGATGTTGGCGAACGCGAGCACGACCAACTTGCCGCTCTTCGCGGCCTCAGCCGGCGACGCGGTCGGCGGATCCGCGATCACGAGCAGCGGCAACGCGCGGCCTTCGTGGCTCGTGCCGAACGTGCTCAGCTTCACGTTCGGGCGCTTCGCGAGTTGTTCGCAGAACGCCATCACGTCCGCGTATCGCGACGTGGACTTGAATTCGCTCTTCTCGGCCACCGTGAGAAGCGGATCGGCGCCGACCGCGTACGCGGAAGCGAGCAGGACGACGAGGCAAGCGACGGCTGAACGCACGGGATTCTCCGCGAAGGAGGGGAGAGGTTCAGCTATGGTTGCGGCCGCGTTCCGGCCACGGATGCCGATTCTCTCGACGGCGTCGCTAAAACAGATCGCATGCTCACACCCGAATCCCGGCTTCGCGACTTCCCCTCGCTGGCGAATCGCGTCTACCTCAACTCCGCGGCCGAGGGCATCCCGCCGCGGTCGGTCGCGGAGGCGTTTCAGCGGTACTGCCGGGACAAGGAACTCGGCATGGACGGCCGCATCCCGCACGCCGCGGAATGGGACGCGCTCAAGAGCCTCGTCGGCGAGTTCTACGGCCTCACGGCGGACGAGATCGGCATCTGCTCCTGTTCCTCCGAGGCGTACAACCTCGCAGCGATGGCCCTGAACCTGAAGTCGGGCGAAGAGGTGATCGTCAACGATCTCGAGTTCCCGGCGGGAGCCACGCCGTGGCTTCAGCTGTCGTGTCCGGGCACGGCTCGTGTGTGGCGCAGCCGGAACGGCGGGTTGCGAACCGAAGACCTCGTGCCGTTGTTGAACGCCCGCACTCGCCTCGTGAGCGTGTCGCTGGTCAGCTTCTTCAACGGGTTCACGATCTCGATTCCCGAGGTGGTCGCGGCCGTGCGGAAGCATTCGAACGCGATGCTGGCCGTGGACGTGACGCAGGCTCTGGGCCGCATTCCGCTCGATCTCGCGGGCGTGGATCTGGTCGTCTCCAGCACGCACAAATGGATTCTGGCCCCGCACGGCGGCGGGCTCGTCGGCGTGCCGAAGGCTCGCGCCGCGGATTGGACCGTCCCTGCGGGAGGGTGGTTCAACCTGGAAGACCCGTTCGGCGCGGGCCGGTTCGAGAAGGCGATCAGCAAGCCGGGCGCGGCCGGTTTCACCGTCGGCATGCCGAACTACCCCGCGATCTACGGCATCCGTGCCGGCATGGACTACATCCGCGGAATCGGCGTGGACGCCATCGACCGCCACGCTCGGCCCCTCACGTTGCACTGCCTCGAAGAACTGTACAAGTTGCCGATCGACGTGCTGACGCCCCGGGAACCCGAGCACGTCGCGGGGATCATCTCGTTCCGGCACCCGAACGCGGATCGGCTTCACGCGTACCTGCACGCCCGCGGCATCCACGTGATGGCGAGCGCGGGCCGCCTCCGCGTCGCGATCCACGGGTACAACACGGCCGACGAAGTGGAAGTTCTGCTTCGCGAACTGAAAGCCGGGTTGAAAGCGATTTGACGGTGCAAGAACGGTTCGATTCACTCCCATCAGGATGCGGCCATGCCGATCTCCCGCCGTGAATCGCTGCACGCGTTGGCCGCGCTCGGCGCTCCCGCCCTCTTCGCCGCCGAGGCCCCGCTTCGGGCCAAGTCCATCGCCGCGATCGTCACCGAGTATCAGAAGGGCTCCCACGCCGACGTTCTGCTCGGGAAGATCATCGAAGGCTGGAAGCAGGACGGCGGGCCCGGACCGGCGCTGAAACTCGCCGGGATGTACGTCGACCAGTTCCCCGGCGGCGGGAAGGATCTCGCGAAGCCGATGGCCGCCAAGCACAAGGTTCCGATCTTCGACAGCATCGCCAAGGCTCTCGCCCTCGGGGGCGATTCCATCGCGGTGGACGGCGTCATCAGCATCGGCGAGCACGGCGAATACCCGTGGAACGACCTTGGCCAGCACCTCTATCCGCGCCGCCGCTTCTTCGAGGAAATCACAGCGACTCTCGAGAAGCACAAGACGTCCATCCCTGTCTTCAACGACAAGCATCTCGGCCCGGCCTGGGCGGACGCGAAGTGGATGTACGATCGTGCCCGCGAGTTGAAGCTGCCGTTCATGGCGGGGTCGCGCTTGCCCGTGAGTTTCCGCAAGCCCGATGCCGCGATCCCGTTCGGAGCCGAGGTCGAAGCCGCCGTCGGCGTCGGTTACGACGGGCTGGACATCTACGGCAGCCACGCCCTCGAGTGCTGGCAATCGTGCGTGGAGCGGCGTGCCGGCGGCGAGACCGGCGTGAAGACGGTCCAGTGCCTCCGCGGCGACGCGATGTGGAAGGCGATCGATTCCGGCGCCGTGAACAAGAGCCTCTTCGAGACCGCCCTCGCCGCCATCCCCCACGAAGGGCTCGCGAAGATCCGCAAGGACGACGAAGCGGCTCTCTTCCGCTTCGAGTATTCGGACGGGTTCCGGGGCACGGTCGTGATGCTGGGCTTCGCCGCGACCGGCAACGCCGTGGCGTGGAAGCTCAAAGGCGTGGCGAAGCCGCAGGTCGCCCGCTTCGAGGAACGCACCGAGCCGCGGCATCCGCACTTCGCCTATCTGCTGAAAGCAATCGAGCGGATGATGCACACGGGCCGGCCCGCGTACCCGGTGGAACGCACGCTCCTGACAAGCGGCATTCTCGATCGAGCCCTTACCTCGTTGAAGCGGGATCAGAAGAGGTTGGAGACGCCGGAACTCGCAATCCTCTACCGGCCAGTCGATTATCCGCACGCTCCGAAACCGGACCTGGACTCCGATCCGCGGAAGTAATTCGGCTTCGGCGCGAATCCGTTCGTGCGGGCTGCAACAGTTGTAAGCGATCTTCAACACTTGCGTTTCCTGACGGGTTTTCCGCCACTCCACACGGCAGAACCCGCACAATTTCGCACTCCCTTCGTTTGACCGACCCCGCCCGTGAACTACTCTTCATTTGTCACCGGCATCCCCATCCGGCCCGACCGTCAGAATCCGATTTTTCAATCTCCGCGTCACCCGATGTCGCCCTGAGGGGTGTGTGTACCATGCTGCACTTGATCGCTTGCAACGTCGCCTGCCTGGCCATCGCGGCCCTGTATTATTCCTGGCGGGACGTCTACGTGAAGAAGCAGAAGCGGGCCGTGCTCCACGAGCGCGTGGCCTACATGCTCTGGGTCGCGGCGGCCCGATCCTGATCCACTTCGGCGGCTTCGCGATCTCGCATCGCGAAGCCGCTTCCGCTAAGATCACATCTCGCCGACCTCTCCGTTCACCGAACTCCCTTTCATGCTGACGAAGCGGATCATCCCCTGCCTGGACGTCGACCGCGGCCGCGTCGTGAAGGGCACGAACTTTCTGGAATTGCGCGACGCCGGCGACCCCGTCGAAGTCGCGAAACGCTACGACGCCCAAGGCGCGGACGAGCTCGTGTTCCTGGACATCTCCGCGAGCCACGAGGGGCGTGCGATCCTGCTCGAGATGGTGCGTCGCGTCGCGGAGTCGATCTTCATGCCGTTCACGGTCGGCGGCGGCATCCGCACCCTGGACGACGCCACGCAACTGATCCAGGCCGGCGCGGAAAAGGTGAGTTTGAACTCCGCCGCGGTGAAGACGCCGAACCTGATCGCCGAAGTGAGCGGCAAGTTCGGCAACTGCGCGACCGTGGTGAACATCGACCCGAAACGCGTGCAGAAAGACGGCCGCGAGTACTGGGAGGTGTTCATCAACGGCGGCCGCGTGCCCACGGGGCTCGAAGCCGTGGCGTGGGCGAAACGCGTCGAGGAACTCGGCGCCGGCGAGATCGTGCTCACCTCGATGGACGCGGACGGCACGAAGAACGGCTACGACCTGCCGATCCTTGAAGCCGTGACGCGGGCCGTGAACATCCCCGTGGTCGCGAGCGGCGGCGCCGGCAACCCCGGCCACCTGTACGATGCCTTCCGAGCTGGGGCCGACGCGGCTCTGGCCGCCAGCATTTTCCACTACAACGAGTACACGATCCCCGAAACGAAGCGGTATTTGGCCGAACGCGGTATCGCGGTGCGGTTAGCATGAATCTTCACCACAGAGGCACAGAGACACGGAGGGATTCAGAAGAGAGAGTTTGAGACCGGATGGACACGATCAACGGGATGAAATCAATCTGTGTTTATCGTGCTGCTCCTGTCCAACATGCCTCTTGTCTTGTCTGCTCTGTGCCTCTGTGGTGAACACTGGAGCCCCGAAACATGTCGGAACCGACCGGACCGTTCTACATCAACCAAACCGGTGGCGGGCTCAAGGTCGCTCCCGCGATCCCCGGCGAACCGCAGATCAATCAGCTCTTCCGAACCGTCATGCTCCACAAGGGGTCGGACCTTCACCTGAAGGCCGGGCTCCCGGGCATGATGCGGCTTCGTGGCATCATCCAAAAGATGAACACGCCGCCCCTCTCGCAGGAGACGCTCGAGAAGCTCTTCTACCAGATCATGCGCGAGAAAGACCGCAAGACGCTGGACGAGACCGGCGGCGCGGACTTCGCCCACGTCATCGGCAACGACGAAGCCCGCTACCGCGTCAACATCCTGAAGCAGCGCACCAAGTTCGCGATGGTCGCTCGCCTCGTGAACCAGAGCATCCCCACGTTCGAGAAACTCGGCCTCCCCGCCGCCATCGAAACGCTCTGCCACTTCGAGCAAGGCATGGTGCTGCTCGCCGGCGTCACCGGCTCCGGGAAATCGACCACCATCGCGTCGATGCTCGATTACATCAACATGAACGAGGCCCTGCACATCCTCACGATCGAGGACCCGATCGAGTTCGTGTTCACGGACAAGATGTCCATCGTGAATCAGCGAGAGGTGTTCCTCGACGTCTGCGATTGGCACACGGCCCTGAAACACGCCGTGCGGGAAGACCCGGACATCATCCTCGTCGGCGAAATGCGCGACGCCGAGACGTTCGAAGCCGCCGTGCACGCGGCCGAGACCGGGCACGTCGTGTTCGGCACGATCCACGCTTCGAACGCCTACTCCACCATCGACCGCATCCTCGGCCTCTTCCCGCCGAGCCAGCACGGCGCGGTGCGGCAATCGATGGTGTTCAATCTGAAGGCCGTCGTCGCCCAGAAGCTGATTCCGAGCATCAAGCCCGGCTCCTCCCGCGTGCCGACCAACGAAATCATGATCGTGAACCCGACGATCCGCGACCTGATCCTGAAGCAGCGCGACGAGAAGCTCCTGGACGCGATTCGCTCCTTCTACAACGAAGGAATGGTGGACTTCAACGAGAACCTGCGGCAACTCGTGGAACGCGGCGACGTGGACAAGGCGACTGCGCTCGAGTTCTCCCCCAACGCCGACCAACTCCGCATGATGATCAAGGGCATCAAGGTCGCGACCTCGGGCCTCGTCTGACCCGTCGGGTGGGCCTTGTCCGCCGGCGCGGACTTCGACCCACCCTACGAATCTCTTCGTACTACAGCTATGTCCACATCTCCCTCCACGGGGCGCAGCCGCGCCCTCCCGATCGTTCTGATGCTCCTCCTCGTGGGCGGCGCAATCGCCGTCTTCACCCTGTGGCCGCGGCCCACGGCCAACCCCGCGGACGACCTGCCCGCCGCCATGACCGCGAACCAGCGAGGCGTCGGCCTCATGGAACAGTACGAGTACAAGAAGGCGGTCCCCGAGTTCGAAGAGGCCACGAAACTCGCCCCCGGCTGGCTCCCCGCCCGAATCAATCTCGCCATCGCCCTGATGAACGAGAACACCGTCGAGACCAAGAAGCGGGCGGAAGAACTGCTCGAAGCTGTGCTCGCGAAGGAACCCGACAGCAAACACGCCCACTACTGCCTCGGCATCCTGCTCAACGACCGCACCCAGATCAAAGAGGCCCACGAACACTTTGCCACCGTGAACAAACTCGACCCCGAGGATGCCCACACGTGGCTCCGCATGGGAAACACGCACCCGAACGGCAACGACTCCCCCGAGGCCCGCAACTGCTTCGAGCAGGCCCTGAAACGCAACGGCTACCTGAACGCCGCCCGCTACGGCCTCTTCCTCGGCCTCCGCGCAGACGATCCCGCCCGCGCCGAAAAGACGCTCGCCGAGTTCGAACGACTCAAGGCCGCGGACTGGGAGCAACTCTCCGGCATCAAGTATTCCGAGATGGGGAAGTACGCGGACGTCATCGTCGCCGGCGAGAAAGCGGGCAAGCCCGAGATCGGGCCGATCCCGGTCTTTCAACCCGTGGACGGGGCTCAAGTGAAGCTCGCGCCCGGAGCCAAGTGGGCGACCGACGCGGACGTCGGCCCACTCCATCGCACCGTGCGCGGCCGTTTCGGCGTCCCCATCGCGATCCTCGACTTCAACCGCGACGACAAGCCGGACCTCTTCATCCCCGCGGCCGTGATTCAAGACGGCAAACTCCGCGACGTGCTGCTCCGCAACGAAGGCAATTACACCTTCACGGACGTGACCGCGGCCGCAGGCCTCGCCGCGCCCCGACCCACGACCGGCGTGGCGATCGCGGACTACGACAACGATGGCTTCCATGATCTGCTCCTCACCGGCGCCGGCGAGCAACACCTCTTCCGCAACAAGGGCGACGGCACGTTCGCGGATGTCTCCGCCGCCGTGGGGCTGGACACGCTCAAGGGCCTGTGCCTCGGGGCCGCATGGTCCGATCTCGATCAGGACGGCGATCTCGACCTGCTGATCGCGAAGTTCTCGGACACGCCGAGCGGGCTGGACGCGGGCGGCGCCAAGACCGGCGGAGTCGAACTCTTCGAGAACGTGGGCGAATATCCGCCCGGCCCGCCCGTGCTCGTCGGCGGGCAGCCCTCGCTTCAAGGGCTGACCACGAAGTTCCGCCGCAGCGACGCGATCGCGAAGCTCGTGCCGCCGTGCGCCGCCGCGTTCCTCGTCGTCGCCGACCTCGACGGCGACCGCGATCCGGACATCCTGCTCCTCGAGAACGGCGGCGAACGCATCGTGCTCGCGAACGACCGCCTGATGCGATTCCAACGAACGATCCGCGACTGGCAGTCGGAGGCCCTCGGCCGCACGAGCGGCGGGCTTGTTCTCGGCACGAATCACGACGGCCGCTCGGACCTGTTTCTCCTGCACGAAACGGGCCCGAAATCGCTTCTGAGCGCCAGGAACGGCAAGGACTTCGAATCGTTCCCCACGAACGCTCCGAAACTCAAGCAGGCCCTTGCCGCGGACGTGGACCGCGACAGTTGGACGGATATCGTCGGCCTCGGGGCCGACGGCAAACCCGTGTTCCTTCACAACCTCGGCGACGGCAAGCTCGAGAAGGTCGAGGCCGCGTTCGGTGACGCACCGGTGTCGCTCGGAGTCGCGATGGGCCACTTCGGCGGCACGTGTTCCCCCGATTTGGTCCTGTTCACGGAGTACGGCCTGATCGTCCGCCGCGGCCTGGACAACGGCAACACCGCGGTGCTGGTCGATCCCACGGGCCGCCGCAAGCCGGTGGCGCAAGGCCTCCCCCGGCCCGAACGCACGAACGCGGACGGCCTCGGCTGCCGCATCACCATCGCCGCGGGAAACCTCCATCCCGAGGCCGAACGCACGACGGTTTCCGCCGGGCTCGGGCAGTCGATGCAGCCCACCGCGCTCGGCATCGGCAAGGCCGGGCAAGCCGAGTTCGTTCGCGTTCACTGGCCGGACATGGTCTTCCAGACGGAACTCGGCATCACCGGCTGCGCAGGCGTGTTCAAGCTCGCCGAACTGGATCGCAAGCCCGATTCGTGCCCCACGCTGCTCGCCTGGGACGGCGAGAAGTTCGCCTTCGTCACGGACATTCTCGGCGGCGGGGCCATCGGTGAACTCGAAGCGGACGGCAGCGTGCGACCGCCGCGGCCCGAAGAGTCCGTGAAGATCGAGGCGTGGCAGATGAAGCCGCGCAACGGCCGATACGTGATGAAACTCGCCGAGCCGATGGATGAAGTGATGTACCTCGATCACCTGCGGCTGGACGTGGTCGATCACCCGAACGCGGTTCACGTGTACCCGGACGAACGCTTCGCGATCGCGGCTCCCTTCCCCACGCAGGAGTTGCTGCCGTTCAAGGATCGCCGCTTCCCCAGAGCCGCGCTCGATCATCGCGGCGTGGACCACGTGAAGACACTGCTCGAGCGAGACCGCAAGACGGTCGAAGGGTTCGCGCTGCGGTCGTGGCTCGGCTTCGCGGAGGATCACGATCTCACGCTCGACTTCGGCACGATCGACGTGAAGCCCGGCGCGAAGTGGCACCTCACGCTCGCGGGGTGGACGGAGTACGCGTATCCGGAGTCGATGTACGCCGCGGCGCGGGCCGGCGTGCCGCTCAATCCGCCGGTTCTGGAACGACTCGCGACGGACGGCAAAACGTGGCAGCGAATCGGCGACCTCGGCTTCCCCGCCGGGCTGCCCCGCGTCATGACCTATCCGCTGCCGAATCTGGCGTCCGGGCCGTGCACGCTGCGCCTCCGCACGAACATGCAGGTGTACTGGGATCAGATCTGGCTCGCCCCCGCCGAGGATCTCGCGACCACGACGAAGGTGCATTCGCTGGCGCCGCTCGTGGCGAACCTCGAGTATCGCGGCTTCGTGCAGGAGGTGTATCCGGACGGCAAGCCGCCCGTCTCCTACGACGACGCCAAGACCGAAGCCGTGACCGTGAACAAATGGAAGGGGAACCTCACGCGGCTCGGAGACGTGACGGAACTTTTGAAATCCTTCGACGATCGCCTGGCGATCTGCGGCCCCGGCGACGAAGTGACGGTGGAGTTCGACGCGACGAAGCTTCCGCCCGTGCCCGCGGGATGGACTCGTTCGTTCGTGCTGCGTTCGTCCGGGTATTGCAAGGCGACGGCGCCCACGACGGCGACCGCGTGCGAGGTCGGCCCGTTGCCGTTCAAAGCGATGAAGAACTACCCGGAGTTCGGAGCGCCGCCGCCGGCGACCGATGCCGCGAAGTGGCACACGCGCCCCGCGAGCGGCAAGTGAATCGGACGTGCGAGCGTTCCGCCTCGGCTCACGTCGCGCGGGTGACCATCGGAATGGCGGCGCCGTTGAGTGGGGACTTCGCCATGAGCGCGGCGTAGAGCTCCTCCAGCGACACGGCGCTGTCCTCGAAGTCCGAGACGCTCGCGTTGCTTCGCAGGGCCGCGACCGCGGCGGGGTCCGGATCCTGAACCAGGACCTGCCAGAAGCGGACGGTGCCGTTGCGTTCCAGAATCGTGCCCAGCCCCGCCGCGTCCGGCGGTTGCTCCGCAAAGCGAAGGCTGATCCGCCGCACCTTCTTCTTCAACTCTTCGAGCGTGGTCGAGAGGATCATCTTGCCGTCCTTGAGGAGGCCGGCGTGGGTGCTGGCGCGTTCCAGTTCCGCGATCGAGTGGGAGGAAATGAGCACGGTGCGGCCGGTGGCGGCGAGTTCGCTCAGGCTCGCGAGAAACTCGCGGCGCGTGAGCAAGTCAAGCCCGCTGGTCGGCTCATCCAGCAGGAGGATCTCCGGGTCGGGAGCGAGGGCCAAGGCGAGGCCGACGCGGGCATAGCCGCCCTTCGAGAGTTCCTTGAGCCGCTTCGCGGGGTCGAGCCCGAGGCGATCGATCCACTCGCGGTAGCGGGGGAGGAAGCCGGGCTTGTGGAACGACGAGGCGAACCAGCCCGTGTCCGCGACGGACATCCAGTCGTAGAAGCGGGGGCGTTCCGGCATGTAGCCGACGCGATGGCGGAGTTGCTGGGCGCGGGACCAGCAATCGAGGCCGAGCATGGCGGCGCGGCCCGTGTCCGGCGGGGCGAGGCCGGTGAGCACTTTCATCGTGGTGGTTTTGCCGGCGCCGTTGTCGCCGAGGAACGCGTAGACGGAGCCGCGCGGCACGCGCAGGTCCAGGCCGTCCAATGCGGCCTTCCCGCGGTATCGCACCACCAACCGCTCGACGACGATGGCATCATCCGACATGCGAGTCGCTCCGACTTCATGGATACCGCTCCGGCGGCGGTTCGGCCATGCGCGCGGGCCAGTCGCAATTCGTAAAATCATCGCATCGCTCCGCACTCTCCCGAGGCACATCATGCGTCGGTTCCACTTGGCCCTCTCGGTTCTGCTTTTCACCGCCGGGCTTGCTTCGGCTCAAAAGGAGTTCGGATTCGACAATCGGAAGGGCTCCGGGCAGCCGTACCTGAAGCCGGAGGAGACCGTCGCGAAGTTCAAGGTTCCGCCCGAGTTCGAGGTGAAACTCTTCGCCGGCGAGCCGAACCTCACCAACCCCATCGCGTTCACGATCGACGAAAAGGGCCGCGTGTGGTGCATCGAGTGCTTCGAGTATCCGAAGCGCACTCCGAAGGGCGCCCAACCCCGCGACCGCATCGTGATTCTCGAAGACACCGATGGCGACGGCACGTGCGACAAACGCACCGTGTTCGCCGAAGGGAAAGACTTCCCGGTGCCGGAGGAACGCAAGAAGGCCGGGCTCGGCGCCTTCGACATGGCCAGCGGGATCGAAGTGGGCCACGGCGGCGTGTTCGTCGGCGCGCCGCCGTACCTCTGGTTCATCGAGAACAAGAACGACAAGCCCGGCAAGATCGACGTGCTCCTGAAGGGTTTCGGCAGTGAAGACACGCACGAGACGCTGAACACGTTCCAATGGGGCCCGGACGGCTGGCTCTACGGCCTGCACGGCGTCTTCACCAACAGCAAAGTGCAACCCCTGGACGGACCCGAGACGCGGATGAACGCCGCGGTGTGGCGGTACCATCCGAGCCGCAAGGCGTTCGAGATTTTCGCGGAAGGCACGTCCAACCCGTGGGGCATGGACTGGCGCAATTCGGACGGCCAGTTCATCCTCGCGTGCTGCGTGATCCCGCACCTGTACCACATCGTGCCCGGCGGCATCTACAAGCGGCAGGCCGGGGCCAGCTTCAACCCGCACGTGTACGGCTACCTGAATGAGATCAGCGACCACACGTTCCACAAGGAGAGCGGCTGGGCCCACGCCGGGTTGCTTTCGTTGGACGCCCCGCACATTCCCGAGCGGTTCCGCAGCAGCGTGATCTTCGGCAGCATCCACGGCTGCAGCCTGAAGCAGAACATCCTGAAGCCGAACGGCAGCACCTACACCGCGAGCCGTGGCGACGACTTCCTCCAAAGCGGCGACAAGAACTTCCGCCCCATCAACCTGAAGTGGGGCCCGAACGGCGACATCTACCTGATTGACTGGCACGACCAGAACCCCTGCCACCAGACGAAGCCGGACGACTGGGACTACGAACGCGGCCGCGTGTACCGCATTCAGTTGAAGGGCACGGAGAGGAAGAAGGCGGAAGACTTGGGGAAGAAGTCGGCCAAGGATCTGCTCCAACTCACGAACGACCACGATCCGTATCGGTATCGCACGGCCCTCCGGCTGCTTGCGGATTTGCCCCGGGAAGATCGCATCGCCGTGAGCGAGCCGCTTCGTGCGAAAGGGGACGACCTCGAGCCGCGGGAGTCGTGGGCGGCCCATTACATGACGCGCTCGTTCGAACTTGGATGGCTCGGCGGAGCGCCGGACGTGAAGGGACGAGCCGGCCCGAAGTACGATTGGATCGTGCGTTCCGTCTGGCACGCGGACCGTGTCACGCCCGAAGCGGTGGCGTTGATGAAGACCCTCGCGGCCGAGACCGAGTCGCCGACGATTCGCCGCGAACTCGCGTCCGCGGCGATTCGCCTCGCGGACAAGCACGACGTGACGCCGCTGCTTCGCGCCCTGATGTCGCATAAGGACGACGCCAAGGATCCGGTGATCCCGCATCTCGTGTGGCTGGCCTACGAGAAGTCGCTCGTTTCCACCAAACCCCGCGGCGCGGGCCAACCCGCGCCGAAGGATCCGCCCATTGCGGACGAGTTGAACTGGCTCGCGGAACAATCGCCGAACAACATCTTCGTTCGCGATCAGATCGTGCCGAAGGTCATGCGGCGGCTCGTCGCCACCGGCAAACCCGCGGACCTGAAACTGTGCATCGGCTTCATCGCGAAATTGAAGGACGTACCCAGCCGCGAGAAGGCGCTGGATGGCCTCGTGATCGCGCTCGCCGGGCAGACAGTCGACGCTCCCGAGGGTTGGGCCGCGCTCGAACCCGAACTCCGCAAGGATCGGACGCTCGCCGGGTTCGCGAACAAACTTGCCGTCTCCTTCCGCGATCCGGCCGCGATTCGGCGGGCCATCGTGATCGCCACCGATCCGAACTTGTCGCGCGAGATGCGGTCCGAAGCCATCCGCCAGATCGGATTGCTGAAGCCGGCCGAAGGCAGCCAGGTACTGCTGGACATCGTCTCCCGCGAGAAGGTCGCCGACCTTCGCGCGGAGGCGGTGCGGGCCGTCGCGTCCTACGATTCGCGTACCGTCGCGGAGGCCATCCTGAAGATGTGGAAGGAACTGCCCGCGGAGGTGCAGGACGACGCCGTCGCCACGCTGGCCTCTCGCAAGGATTGGGCCAAGTTATTGCTCGCCGCGATGGAGAAGAAGGAGATCGCGCGGGCGGCCGCCACCGACAACACGATCCTCCGCATCCAGGCGTTCAACGACGCGGAGTTGAACAAGCTCATCGAGAAAGCGTGGGGCCGCACGCGACCCACGCCGAAGGAACTGAACGACATCATCGACAAGACGCGGGCCTCGCTTTATGAAGTGCCCGCTTCGTTCATCCGCGGCAAAGTGGTGTTCGAGAACACCTGCGGCAAGTGCCACAAGTTCGACGGCAAAGGCGCGGACGTCGGCCCCGCGCTGGATGGCGCCGGCCGCGACATCGAGTACATTCTCGGCAACGTGCTCGACCCCAACCGCGTCATCGGCGCCCCGTACTTCCTCCGTACCGCGCGCCTGCTGGACGGAACCGTCCAGCAAGGCGTCCTCGCCGAGGAAGACGACAAATTCATCACGCTCAAGCTCGAGAACGGCGTCCTGAAGAAGATCGCCAAGGCGGACCTCGACGGAGCCGTGCAGACGGTCGAGAAGTCCCTGATGCCCGAAGGGCTTGGCTACAACATCACCGCGCAGGACTTCCGGGACATGGTTCGTTATGTGATGGCGAGCCCGTTCCTCACGCACGTGAAGATCAACGGCGAAGCGAAAGCCTTCGGCGTGCCCGGTCGCATCGCGACTCCGGACACGAAGGGTTCGCCCGCCGTGATCGAAGCGGAATTCACCTCGCCGGACGAGATCCGGACCACGTTGTTGATCGGCTCCACGGCCGATTTCGAGGTGCGGCTGAACGGCAAGGCCATTGGCACGGGCACGGGCGCCGGCGCGAAGGTGGCCCCGGATCAAACGTCGATCGCCGTGACGATCCCGAAGGGCACGCACACGGTGACCATCGCCGCGAAGACCGGCGCCGGCGTCGTCTTCGCCCGCCTCGCCGATCCCGACCGCAAACTTCGCTACCCGGATCCCACGGACAAGAATTAGAGGGCGATACGCCCGTGCTCGAGCGTACACTTGGATTCCTCACGGCGTCAACACATCGGAGGGCTCTAATGCGATGGTTCGCCCTGGTCTTGCTGCTTCCCGCGCCGCTCGCGGCCGCGGATGCGGATCTGATCGTGCATCGGGCCAAGGTCGTCACGGTGGACGCGAAGTTCACCGTGGCCGAGGCCCTCGCCGTGAAGGATGGACGGATCGTCGCCGTCGGCACGAACGACGACGTTCTCAAGCTCAAGGGGCCGAACACGAAGCTGGTGGACGCCGGCGGCCGCACCATCCTGCCGGGGCTGTACGATTCGCACACGCACCCCACCGGCGCCGCGACCAGCGAGCTCGGCGACTCGCTTCCCCTGCTTCGGACCATCCCCGAGGTGCAGGCCCACATCAGGAAGCGGGCCGCGGAACTCAAGCCCGGCTCGTGGATCGTGCTGCGCTACGCCTTCCCCACGCGGCTGGACGAAGCCCGTTTCCCCACGAAGGCCGAGCTCGACGAGGCGGCGCCGAACCATCCCGTGCTCTATCATGCCGGGCCGGCCGGCATCGTGAACTCCGCCGCGCTCAAGGTCTCGAACGTCACGAAGGACACGCCCAGCCCCAAGGCCGGGATGGTGGTGAAGGATCCGAAGACCGGCGAGCCGACCGGCATGCTGCGGAACGCGTACGGCGTGCTCAAAGGCGTGCCCGGCGGCGGCGGCGACCTCACGCCCGAGAAACGCCGCGAGGCCGTGAAGAAACTCTTCCGACTGTACAACGAGCGCGGCCTCACCTCAGTCGCGGATCGCAACGCGGGTCGCGGCGACCTTGATCTTTACATCGGGCTTCAGAAGGCGAACGAACTCACCGTGCGGGTGAACGTGGCGCGCGGGTTCGGCTCCGGAGGAACCCGCGACGACATCACCCGCCGCTTCGAAGAGATGCCCGGCAAGGACGGCCGCGGCGGGCCAACCGGCGCCGGCGACGAATGGGTTCGCATCGGCCCCATCAAGATGTTCCTGGACGGCGGCATGCTCAACGGGTCCGCCTACATGCGCGAGCCGTGGCCGAAAGGGCCCACCTACGCCGTCACCGAAGACGACTACCGCGGGCTACTTTTTATTCAACCGGAGCAACTCAAGCTCGTCGTCGAAGAGGCGGTGAAGCACAAGTGGCAGGTCACGGCGCACACCGCGGGCGAAGGCGCCATGGACGTGCTGCTCGACGCCTACGAGTTCGTCGATCGCATCTCGCCGATCAAGGACTTCCGCCACTGCATCACGCACGCGAACTTTCCGTCCAGGAACAATCTCGAACGATGCCGGAAGCTCGGAGTTTGTGCGGACATCCAACCCGCGTGGCTCTGGAAGGACGGCCACACGCTGAAGAACGTGCTCGGCGAGAAACGCATCCGCTGGTTCCAGCCGTACAAGTCGTGGATGGAATACACCGTGATCGGCGGCGGCTCGGATCACATGCTCCGCTTCGACCCCTTGGACAGCACGAACCCGTGGGACCCGTGGCTCGGCATCTGGGTCGCGATCACCCGCAAGCTCGAACGCGGCGGCACGCTCGAACCGGACGAAGCCCTCACCCGCGAGCAGGCCCTGCGGCTCTACACGATCAACAACGCGTACCTGCACAAGGAAGAGAAGGAAAAGGGGAGCCTCGAGGCGGGCAAACTCGCGGACTTCATCGTGCTCGATCGCGACTACCTGACCTGCCCGACGGACGAGATCCGCACCATGACGGTGCGGCAAACGTGGCTTCACGGGCGGCTCGTTCACGACTCGAAGTGATCGCCTCGGGTCATTTCAACTTCACGCAGACGAGGCGCTTGCCGTCTCGGGCGAAGAGGCGGCCGTCGGCGAGGGCCGGGGCCGCGCGGGTGGGGCTGCCGAGGATCGCGGCGCGGCCCTTCTCCACGTACTTTTCGGCGTTCGCTTCGAATCGAACCACGTCGCCCGATTCCGTCACGCCCAGCAGGCCGCCGTCCACCGCGATGATCGTCGTGGAGCCGAACCGCGGCTGCGACCACTTCACGGCGCCCGTCTTCCACTCCACGCAGCGGAGGTCCACGTTCTTCGCGTCCACGCGGCCATGCGAGCCATACAGATGATCGCCCACCCTCACCGGCGTGTTGAACTGGCAGGACATGGATTTGTCCCCGCTCCAGAGTTCTTCCAGAGCGTCGCCCTTGGGTCGAAGCAGAATTGCGCCGGCCCCGTACGACACGCTGATGAACACGTCGCCCTTCCAGGCCAGCGGCGTGGCCGCGTTCACGCTTTCGTTCAGCCGCGGCCGCCACGGGTGCGAGTGGATCGTTTTCCCGGAATCGGGATCGATCGCGACCAGCCCTTCCCGCGTGAGGAAGAGCGCGAGCGTCTTGCCGCCGACCTCGGCGAGCGAAGGCGAAGAATAGCTCGCGGCGTCGTTGTTTGCCTTCCACAATTCCTTGCCGGTGGCCGGATCGAAGGCGACGATCCCGGCGCCTTTCCCGCCCACGTTCACGAGCAACTTGCCCTTCGCGACCATGGGCGAGCACGCGATGCCGAAGAAGCCCTTGCCCGCCTCATAGTCGGCGATCAGGTTGCGGGCCCAGAGCTTCTTGCCGGTGGCGAGTTCGAGCGCGTGCAGATCGCCGTTGGCGCCAAGGGTGAAGACCGTGCCCCCGGCGATGCACGGGGTCGCGCGAGGGCCTTCATCGAAGCCGAAGTCGTCGCGGTAGCGGGCGCGGTAGGTGAACTTCCACTTCTCCTTGCCGGTCGCGGGATCGAGGCAGGCCACGACCTCCTCCGAATCGAGACGGTGGAAAAACACAAGGCGTTCGCCGGCGACGACGGGCCCGGCCCAGCCTTGGCCGGCGTCGAGCGTCCAGAGCACGGGCGGGCCATCCTTCGGCCAGTTCCAGTTGAGACCGGTCTCGGCGGATTGGTTGTCCCGGTTCGGGCCGTGAAACTGGGGCCAGTCCGCCGCGAGCAACGAGACGGCGAGGAGAGCGAGGAACAAGCGTGGCATCGGTGCCTCCGGGAGCGTGCGGGCATTCTACGATTCCGGTTCTGCGTGCCGGATGGGTCGTGCGGGCGGCGCGGTCCGATTCTCCCGAGCTCGCCTGCCGCTTCCCGGATTGCGTGAATCCCTTTCGCGTTGACACCCGCCCCCCGCCGTTTATGCTCTAGGAATAGTCGCGTTCCCGCACCCACGTCCGCTCCGCGTCCGGCCCGAAGAGGATCCCCCATGGCAAAAGCCAAGCAGGCCAAAGAGACGAGTTTGCCGGTGATCATCGCGCTGGTGTTCTTCATCGTCGCGACCATCGGCCTCGGCGTGTTCACCTACGTTCTTTTCTCCGATCAGGAGGCGAAGGACGCCCAGGTGGCGGCGGCGAAGAAGGAAGTGACGGATATGCGCGCGTCCGTGAAGGACGCGGAACTCACCGCCCGCATCGCTCGCATCGCGATGGGCGTGCCCGAGGGAACCGGCAACGAGTCGGATCTCGTGATCGTTCAGAACGAAGTGAAGGAAGGCACCAAGCCTTACAACGAACTTCTGAAGCTGAACGCGGCGATGAAGAAGCGCGGGCCCGAAGTGGCGACCGAGGTCGCGGCCAAGTTCGACACGGCCGTCGAAGCCTACGTCCGGGCCGTGGCCGCGGGCGGGGCCATGCCGCCGAAACTGGACACGACGACCATCATCGCCCCCGCCGAGTTCGAAATCTGGACCGGTGAACTGGACGCGAGCAAGCAACTCCTCCCGCCGAAGCGAACGATGCTGGACGTGATCGTGCGATCGGCCATCGTCCGCAACTTCGCCATGAAAGCGATCGACGACGAGCGCGTCGTTTTCGGCAAAGCCGTGACCGACCTCCGCGCCGCGGCCGTGGCCTACCAGAACGGCCAGAAGGCGTACGGCGACAAGGCCGTCGAACTGCCCAAGAGCTTCGACGCGAAAATCGCCGAACTCAACAAGCTCGTGGACGAGTTGAAGGGCAAGTACATCAAGAACGAGGCCGGCACCCGCTCCGAGATCGGCAAGCGGGACGAAACCATCGAGGCCCTGCGGCTCGACGTTCGCAAGCGGGACGACGACATCGCCGCGCTCAAGGAAGTGATCCAGGTGCTGAACGCGAAGACGCCGAAGTCCGACCCGTTCGCGTACGATGAACCCCTCGGCAAGATCACGGCCCGCCTCGCGGACAACATCGTCGAGATCAACCTCGGGTCGAACGCGCACGTTCAGGCCGGCCTCACCTTCACCGTGCTGCCCATCGACTTCCCGCAGAAGGGCCGCGTGTCCCGCATGATGAAGGTCCGCCTGCCGGACGAGCGCGGGAACTACAAAGACTCCGAAATCTTCATCCCGAAGGCGACGATCGAAGTGATCGAGGTGATCGGGCCGGACGTCTCCCGGTGCCGCATCACCGGCGAGCACGACGACGTTCGCGACCGCGCCCTGCCCGGCGACCTGCTCTACAACTCGGTGTGGCGGAAGGGCCAGGCGGACCACATCGCCCTCGTCGGCATCTTCGACATCAACGGCGACGGCTCCGACGACATCGAGAACCTCGTTCGCGATCTGAACAAGATGGGCATCCCGGTGGATGCGTACTTCGACCTGAAGACGCAGAAGTGGGTCGGGAAGCTCACCGAACGGACCCGCTACGTGGTGGACGGCTTCGGCCCGGTGCCGGTGCCGAACGATCCGAACATCGAGGCCAAGACGAAGATGCTCGGATCGATGAAGGCCGCCCGCGAGGAGGCCATCACCAAGCGAGCCCAAGTCGTGCCCGCCCGCGACTTCTTCGGCCGCATCGGGTACAAGGCGAAGATCGACGTCTCGGACGACTACATCAACCAGGCCGCGGCGAAGTACCTGAACGCCGCCCCGGCCCCGATGATGCCGCCCGGCGGCAACTGATCGCGAAGCCATGATCGTCAACGCCGCGGCGGGCCAGTCCCGCCGCGGCATCGTTTTCAGGCCCGGCGCGAACCCGGCTCCCCACCTTGCACTTCTCCCAGTCGTGACACACTCTTCGGGTAATGCCCGGAGTGCGGTCATGGGTCATTCCTCGGTCGCGAAGAAGAAGCACGCCCCGACGATGCGGATGGGTCGTCCCCGTTCGTTCGCCGAGGCCAAGGCGTTCGTCGCGTCGCAAACCGTGCCGCGGATTCGCGGTTACGAACTGATCGAGGAGATTGGCTCGGGCGGGATGGGCGTGGTGTACCGCGCCCGCCAACGCGATTTGAACCGCATCGTGGCCGTGAAGATGCTGCGGGCGTCGTCCCTGACGGATGACGAATCGCGTGAGCGGTTCCGCGCCGAGGCCGCGGCCGTCGCTCGGCTTCAGCACCCGAACATCATTCAGGTTTTTGAGATCGGCGAGTTCGAGCCGATGGGCGCCGCGGGCGTCACGGCGCCGTACATCGCGTTGGAATATGTGGACGGCGGCAGCTTGCTTCTCCGGACGGATTCCCCGCAAAGCCCGCGTTCCGCCGCGGAAATCGTCGAGAAGATCGCTCGCGCCGTGCATTCCGCCCACGCCCTCGGCGTGATCCACCGCGACCTCAAGCCCGCGAACGTGCTGCTCACGCGGAGCGGCGAGCCGAAAATCGCGGACTTCGGGCTCGCGAAACAGCTCGAAGCCGAGCGTGATTCCGCCGGCCGCTTCCTCACCCAGGCCGGCATGGTGGTGGGCACTCCGGAGTATATGCCGCCGGAACAGATGGCGGGACAAAGCCCGGCCACGCCGGCCATCGATATCTACGCTCTCGGCGTGATTCTTTACGAGATGCTCACGGCCCGAGTCCCGTTCCGAGGGGCCACTCCGTTCGAAACGATGACCATCGCCCAGGATTCGGAGCCCGTCTCGCCGAGGCGATTGCAGCCGGGCCTGCCGCGGGATTTGGAAACGATCTGCCTGAAGTGCCTGGAGAAGTCCCCATCCCGCCGATATCCCTCGGCCGAAGCCCTCGCGGACGACCTTCGTCGATTTCTGGACGGGCGTTCGATTCAGGCTCGCCGAGTGGGCGCTTCCGAAAAGGCGACTCGCTGGTGCCTGCGGAATCCGCTTCCCGCCACGCTGTTCGCCTCGATCGTCGCCACGATCGTTCTCGCGTTCGCGCTCATTTCGAGCAGCAACTATCGGCTCGAAAAGACGCTCGAGAACGAGGCGGCCGCGACACTCGAGGCGAAGCGCGTGACGAAGGACGAGCGATGGGAGCGGTATCGGGCGAACATCACGGCCGCGGCCGGCTTGTTCGAATCGCACGATGTCGCCGCGGCCCGCGCGGTTCGGAACGCTCCCGAGGAGCACCGCGGAAACTGGGAGTGGAAACACTTCGAAAGTCGGATCGATCTCTCCAGCCAAACTCGCGATCCGGGAGGGCTTCAGGATTACCGGAGATTGCTGACTCCGGACGGAGCCACCGTTTACTACATGCAAAAGGACGTCACGCTCTCGATGGACGTGGCGACCGGCGAGGTGAAGCGACTGCGGCCGATCCTTCCGTGGTTCATCTATGCGCATGTGAGCGGGAACGGTCGCGTCTTTCTCCATCGACACGGAGATCACGAACTCGAGGTGTGGAACGCGGAGACGGGCCACGCGCTCCGGTTCCCGCACGAGGGGCAGAATCACGACGGCAAGCTCGACGAGACCGGATCCCGCGTGCTCGTCGGCATGCCCGGCCGCACCCTTCGAATCCGCGACACGTCGGACGGGCGACTCGTGCTGGAGTTCGTTCCGTTCGAGAACGACGAAATCGGCCAGACCTACTTCAGCCCCTGCGGCCGCCGCATCCTCGCGTACGGCAAGACGAGCCGCGCGTTGCGGCTGTTCGACGCGAAGGACGGCAAGAAAATCGCGGATCTCACGTGCGGCTCGTCCGGGCTTCTGGGAAGTCACTTCGGCAAAGACCGATTCATCACGACCGAGCACTTCCCCGAGTCGGTCATGTCTCTTTGGGATCTCGAAACGGGCCGCTTCGTCGCGAAACTCGAAGGACATTCGAACTCCATCCGCTCCGCCCGCTACTCGCCGGACGGCACGCGACTCGCCACCTCCTCGATGGACCAGACGGTACGCCTCTGGGACACGCGAAACGGACGCCCGCTCGCGTTGATGAAGGGACACGGCGGCTGGGTGAACAGCGTGGCCTTCAGCCCGGACGGAAAGCGACTCGCCTCCGCGTCGCAGGATCACACGGTCCGCATCTGGGACGGCAGGGACGGCCGCCCGATCAACGTGCTCTCGGGCCACTCCGAAGAGGTCGGCCATGTGGCCTACACGACGGACGGCGAGTCGATCGTCTCGGTGTCGTTCGACGGCATCGTGAAGAAATGGGATCCGAAGCGGCTCGAACGCAATGGCCAACTGACCGGGCATGAGTCGTTCGTGTACTCGGTGGCGGCCCATCCGGACGGGCGCCACGTCGCGTCCGCCTCGTGGGACGGAACCGCCCGTCTCTGGGACGTGGTGGAGGAGCGTGAAGTCGCTCGCTTCCAGCATCCCGAGAAGTCGATCGTGCTGTCCGTCGCCATCGATCCGGCCGGGAAGCGGCTGTACACTCGCACCCGCGAGGCCGTCTTCTCCTGGGATCTCGAGACCCGAACCCTCCGCAAACGCTGGGAGGCTCCGTCCGACCCGTGGCGGCACACGCGGCTCGCGCTCGACACGGAGGGAACGTTGCTCGCCACGGGCGGGGACGGTTCCGTCGTGCTTCTCTACGACCTGAAGACGGAAACGCTTCGAACGACGCTGCGCGGCCACCGCGATTCGGTTCGCGACGTCGCCTTCAGCCCGGACGGCAAGCGACTGGCCTCGGCCGGCGAAGTGAACGATCCGCGCATCTTCATCTGGGACGTCGAGTCGGGCGCCGAAGTGCGGGCGCTCGAAGGGCACGCCAGCGTCGTCTATTCGCTCGCCTTCACCCCGGACGGTTCGACACTCGCCAGCGGCGGCATGGACGACACGCTTCGATTGTGGAACACGGAGACGTGGGAGCCGCGGGCCACGCTCAAGCTCGGCACGCACATCTACTCCATCGCCTTCTCGCCGGATGGCCGCCGGATGGCCACCGCCTGCTCCAACAACTTCATCCGCCTCTTCGACACGGAGCGACGGCAGGAACTGCTCGACCTGCGCGGCCACACGATGTACGTGCACTCCGTCGCGTTCGGCCCGGACGGCAAACGACTCTTCTCCGCTTCCGGCGACAAGTCGGTCCGGATCTGGAACTCCGAGTCGCCGCACAAGTGACTCCTGACGGCCGCTCGCGTCATCGGCGGCCGAACAGGCTCCACTTCTTGCGGCCGCCCTGTTCCGCCTCGCGGAACAAGACCGCTTCGCGCTGGAACTGGCGGATCGCGCCGAAGAGCCCGAGCGAAATCAGCAGCGTCATGCTGGCGACCACCGCGGGGACATGCCGCCATGGGAATGGGTCCGGGCGGACAGCCATGAGGCGTTGCTGCAACAGCAGCGCGTTCGTGATCGGCACCCAACTCATCCTCGCGTCCAGTTCCATGCCCGGCGCCATGCTCCAGTACGCCAGCGGCAACACGACGAAAAACATCGGCACCATGTAGTAGTTGCCTTCCTTCGTGCTGCGAGCGAACACGCCGAGCGTGAGGCACCCGGCGGCGAAGAGCATCGCCATCGGCAGCGACGCGAGCAGGCACGCCGCGAGGCCGCCGAGCGACAGCAGCGACGACTTCAACGCCACTTGCGCGATCGCCACCGCTCCGACCATGAGCATGATGTTCCACACCGCGGTGCCGAAGCCGAGGAACGTGACGGCGAGGAACTTCCCGGCCACGATCTCGGTGCGTTCCGCGGGGCTGATGAGGAGCGTCTCCATCGTGCCGCGTTCCTTCTCGCCGGCGGTCATGTCGATGGCCGGGTAGATGGCGCCGGTGAGCACCCACATCACGAGCAAGAGCGGGATCACCTTCACGAGCACGTCGCGCATTTCATCCGCCACGCGCTTCTCGCTGGACTTGGTGGACTGGGGATCGCGGAGGTCGATGGGCGAATCGAAGTCCGGGGGGAGGCCGGCCCGTGCGAAGCGGGCGGATTTCACCTCGCCGGACCACTTGCGGAGCACGTCCGTGATGCGGCGCACGGCGAGCTTCGAGTTCTCTTCGCCGTCGCGGCCGAGGATGCGGATCACGGGCCGTTCGCCGCGTTCGAGCTTCGCCATGAGATCCGGCTCGATGACCACGAGCGCGTCCAGTTGCCGCGAGGTGAGCAGGGATTCGTCTTCCTTCGGGATGGACTTGTAGACGAGTACTCCGCCCTGGGCCGCGTCGGTCGGTTCCTTGCCGTCCGGCTCGCGGAACTGATCTTCCACGAGCAGCGGGGGGAAGGTCTTCATGCGGGAGTGAACGCCGGCGGGACCGCCGATCGCGGGCGTGGGATCGATGGTGGCCTTGGGCAGATGTTCGACGCCGACCACGCCGACGACCAGTTTCTTGTCCTTGAGCATGGTGACGAAGAGGATGCCGACGCCGATGAACAGCGGGTACATGAGCAGCGGCAGGCCGAGGATGAGGAACATCGTGCGGCGGTCGCGAAGCTGATCGCGGGCTTCACGGAAGGCGATGAGGCGAACGACGGACCAGCGCATGAATCGGCTCGCGCGGCGGATCGGGGGCGTATCGCCAATGTACGGAACGGGGCAACGCTGAAATGCCGCCCGCGTCGCGGCGTCATGGTCATATCCCCGCGGGCCGCGGCGAACGACCTCCACATGTCATCCGTTCCGGATTCGATTCGCGGCCCGCATCTCGGAGACGCGTCATGTCGTGGATCTCCACGAGCAACCCGCTTTACGTCGTGAGCGCCGCCCTGTTCCTGTTCGGGCTCCGCGTGTCGTTCGGCGATCCGGAGCGCGACGTGGACAGTTGGGCCCTCGCCGGCGGGCTCGCCTTCTACACGATGCTCCTCGCCGCCGCCGCCGTGCTCCTCGTCCGCTTCGCGGGCATCTGGAACGACGTGCGAACCGTGCTGCTCCTCGTCGTGCTCCTGTTTCTCGCCACGTCCGTGACGTTCGACGAACTCCTCGTGATGAACCCGAGCCGCGGCCGCCTGTTGAATGCGGTCGGCCTCGCGTTCGCCATGCTGCTCTCGGAAGGGATCCTCCGGGCGATCGGGTTGAAGCTGCCGTTCGGATTCAGGCTGCCGTATCACCTGATGCTCGCGCTGTTCTTCATTTATCCGATGGTTCTTTCCTCGCTGGCCCGCGACCCGACGAGTGAAGTTCTGAAGTGGAGCCTGTTCGCGTTCCCGAGCGTGGCCGGGGCCGTGTTCCTTCTGCTGATCCCGGCGATTCGCCGCGGTCCCGATCTCCTGCGGAACAACGGCGGCCCGTGGCCCTGGCCGTTCTACCCCTGGTCGTTGTTCGCGTTCCTCGCCGTTGCCGTCGTTGGCCGGTCCTTCCTGATCTGCAAATCGTTCCACCTTTTGACGGACGCGAGCATCACGGCCACGATCTTCGCGCCGTTCTTCCTCGTGCCGTTCGGCTTCGCCCTGAGCATGCTCGTGCTGGAGATCGGGCTCGAAGGGAAGCGGCGGGGCGCGATGGCCGTCGCGCTCGTGGCGCCGCTCGCGCTCGTGATCGTCGCGGGGATCGGGCATCGAGAGGACGCCACTTGCCGGACGTTCATCGATCTCTTCATGGAACGAACCGGGGAGACTCCGCTGTTCCTGACGCTCGTGCTGGCGACGGCATTTCACGTATACGCGTGGCTCCGGGGAGCCCCGTTCGCCACCGAAGCCCTCACCGCGAGCCTCGCCGGTTTCGCGTTCATGCAGGCACACACGCTTGCGCTCGCGGACCTCGACTTGCTTCAACCCGCGTGGCTGGCCATGCCCGTGATCTTTCAGGGCCTTCTCGGTTTGTATCGCCGCGAGGCGTGGCGGCTGATCGCGTTCGCGGGAGTCGGCGCGGCGTGGCTCACCGGCGCCATCTGGCGGCTCTACCTGATCTTGCGGGCGGAGGTGGCCGGGCTCGACTACCTGCTCCTGGGCGTGTTGTTGCTGCCGCTCGCGGTGGCGGTGAGCGTGGCGAAGGGAGGCGGGATCCGGCAGGCCGGGCGGCTGCGGTAGCTCCGGCGGAATTCGCTCAACCCGGAGAACTGGGCAAGCCGATACCAGTGGCGCGGAGCGACGGAGGGCGGAGCCTTTCTTCGTTCCGCCGACGGCAGTTCGCGCAGGGATGCGGCTGCCGGTGCGTCTGTCCCTCCCGCGCCGTCGCCGGGGTGGAACGCCTCAAGCGTTTGCCTCGGCGGCGGACCGGGCGACACCGACCAACCACGGATGGTACCGATCATGCGTCGAATCGCGTTCGCTCTCGGCCTGGCGATCCTGGCCGCGTCCCTCGGGTGCAAGCACGTCGGCGGCAAGTGCGATTGCCAGTCGAGCCCCGCGGACGCCACCCCGCACACGATCACGAACCCGCACCCCTCGGCTCTGGTGCCTGCGCCGGCTCCCGCGAAGTGATCGGATTCAATCCGCGGCTCCGCTCCGAGCGGCCTCGGCCCACGCGAGACCGTCCGGAGCCAGCCGCGGCTCCGGCGGACCGGCGTAGATTCGATCCGCAAGCCCCGTTTCATCGTAGACCTGATCGAGAATCGACTTCAAATCGAGAACGGCGTCCGGGTCGCTTCCCCGCAAGGGAACCGGCACGCTCGGCATCGCGTCCCGCAATTGCCACGGCCAAACGCCCACTTCCGGCCGATCTTCCACCCGGCTCACCACGGCGCAGTAGTCGCAGTGCGGCATATTCTCGAAATCCATCCGCGGTCCGCCACGAAGGAGATCGAGTTCCACGAGATGCGTCCGCGAGCGAAGACGCTCTCGGCGCTTTTGCCGGTACTGTTCGCGATCCGGACCGGCGTACTTGTTGGAAGGGCTCAGCAACTCGATCGCCGCGACGAGATCGTTCTTATCGCGATCCACGACATTCAGATACCGCTGCTTTTCGATGTCCACGATGCGGACCTGATAATTCGGACGAACCTGGCGAAGGAGATGAACCTGACACCGGGTCAGAAAGTTGACGTGGAACTTTTCCCATACGCCGGGTCGTTCCAGCCACGGGTGCATTCCGGGAAATGGCGACGGCATCGGAGCATCCCTCCGCCAATCATTCTACCGTCAGGGGCCGACCCGTCTGAGGGACCACATGGAGCAGTCGGTTCCTGCTGCAATCTCTTGTGCGGTCGGTCGGCTCCCCATTGGTGGCCCCTCCCATATTTGGAGGTCGTCTCCTGCCACCGCGTAGACGCCACGGACGACCAGCCTTTCCTCGCCATCAACGGTGAGGAACCTGTCTATCGACTTCGCCGGTTCGTCCAAACGAAACCCGAACTCGACCCCGACGCCCCCCTCTTCGCTCGCCTTCATGTGGTCGAGCAGCAGCTTTCGCTGGTCCTGATTCAAGCCCGCCCACGGTCCTCCTCGACCGCCGAACTGAGTCATCAACTTCAACCTTGATTCGGGGTTCAGCCCGCCCAACGGCCCGCCCGGCCCACCAACCTGACCGCTGGGGAATGCCGGTCCAACCTTGCCATCAATCCGCCCGGCCGCCTGCATCACTTTCAACTTGTCATTGGCGAACGAGTAAACCGGCCCGTCGCCGGCAGCGAACTCGACGGCCTCTCCGTTCACGACCACCTTCGATGCCTTCCACTGTCCGGCCAGCCGCTTCTTGTCGGTGGTGGCTCCTTCGTGCTCGACAGCCACACCCTTTGGTGCAAAACCGGCACTCTCAGCGGCGGTGTCAGGAGAACTCCGCTGAGCCGCAGCAGTCGCTATGCCGATCACGCCAGCAACCCCGATCACAAGCAGCCCCGCCAAGGCCACCTTGAGCTTCGACACCAGAGCCGCCTGCACCATCGTGTCCGCAAGTGCCGCAGCGGAAGCGGACGCGACACCGGCGGTTGATTGTCCAGCAGCAGCCAGTGCCGCCGCCTTAATGGTGGTGGCCAACACGGTCGGCGGAACGCCCGCCGCTGCCGCACTCTGGCCCGTGACGACCGCCATCGCACCGACCGACAAACTCACACCCCGGCCGGCGAGTTTCTTCGCCAGTGCCGCTCTCGCCCGTGCCAACCGGCTCGCCACAGTCCCTTCGGCCAAGTCGAGTTGGCGTGCGGCTTCGCCACGAGATTTGCCCTCCACGTCACACAGGACGATGACGGCCCGGTGCATGTCGGGGAGTGCGGCCAACTCCTCATCGAGAACGGAGTGAAGATCGGTCACGGTCGGTCGGTCGGCAACTGGTACTTCGGGCATGTCCGTCACCTGCCTCTCACGTCCCCGACGCTTTCCAGCGGTGGCCCTTGCATTCAAGGCTGTTTGGTGAGCCACGCCGTACAGCCAGTTGCCGACCATGCCCTTCGGGTGGATCGAAGCAGCCCGGCGAACGAGAACGAGGAAGGTGGCTTGAAATGCGTCTTCGGCGTCGTGCTCCTGGGACAGCACACGTCGGCAGACGCCCCACACCATCGTGGCGTGCCTGCTGATGAGGACTTCCAGAGCGGAATCGTCGCGGTGGCCGACGAACCGCTCAAGCAACTCGGCATCGGTCGCGGCTGACCGCTCCTGCACCAGCAACGCTTGGCGAAGGTTGTCAAGGAGCCGGTTCATCGGAGTAGCTACCGCCATGGTTCTGCCTCACCACCAGCACCACCGCATTCAGAATTGAGCACGAGACGCCTCGCTCGCCCCGAGTAGCGATGCGTCTCTTTGGGCAACTATCGGTTCGCCGTCACCGGGCGTCGAACTCGGCCTTCGTCACCACCCCGTCGCCGTTGGCGTCGGCCTGCGACAGACGCCGCCACACCGGGGGCGGAACCTCGCTCTTGTCCAGTTTGCCGTCGTCGTTGGCGTCGAAGGCATCCAGCAGTTTGTCGAACGACGGTCGGCCACCCCCACCGGGCGGCGGGCCACCCCGACCCCCACCGGGCGGCTGGGCCGAGACGGTCCCGGTGAACACCAGCAGGGCGAACAGGGCGAGCAGGGCGAACCACATGCGAGCGGGTTTCACGACCGGCCTCCTTTGTCGAGTGTGGGAGCACTTCGACCGCTCCCGACACCCCGTGTGCCGAAGCGACCGGCGTTCCCCTCGCCCGTCTATTACCCGCTCCAGTGAAGTTGATCCCTCGGCGACGAAAAAAATAACCGATCGTCCTCGGAAGCACCGAATCGGGTCACCGGCCGTCGGCCGCGGCCGGCCGCGAAACCCCGGTGGCCGGCCGCATCACTTCGCCAGAAAGGACACTACGACGGCCCGGTGGTCGGACGGCCAGCGGCGGGTAAACACCAGATCCGCCACTCCCTTCGCATCCCCCACGGGCGGCGTCCCGGCGTCCTGTCGGGGTACTCCGGGGCTCACGCGAGGGCGGGTCGGCGGGCGGACCAATCCGCGACGGACTCGTACATCCGGGCGATGCGGAAGAGGTTCTCTTCCTCAAAAGGTGCGGCGAGCAGTTGAAGCCCGATCGGCAAGCCGTTCGCGGTGAACCCGCAGGGCAGGCTCAAACCCGGGAGCCCCGCCAAGTTGCACGACACGGTGTACACGTCCGAGAGATACATCGCCAGGGGGTCGTCCTGCTTTGCGCCGAGAGGGAAGGCCGCGGTCGGCGTCGTCGGGCCCATGATCACGTCGCACCGTTCGAAGGCCCGGTCGAAGTCCTGCTTCACGAGCCGCCGCACCTGCAGGGCCTTCACGTAATACGCGTCCTTGTAGCCGCTGGAGAGCACGTACGTGCCGATCATGATTCGCCGTTTTACCTCGGGGCCGAACCCTTCGCCACGCGATTGACTGTACGTGCCGATGAGGTCCGCCTTCCGCTTCGTGCGGTGGCCATAGTGCATCCCGTCGAACCGGGCGAGGTTGCTCGAGGCCTCGGCCGGAGCCACGATGTAGTATGCGGCCAGGGCATACGGGCTGTGCGGCAGCGAGACGTCGACCAAAGTCGCGCCGAGCTTCTCGTACTCCTTCAAGGCCGTCTGCACGGCCGCGCCCACCTCGACATCCAGGCCATCGCCGAAGAACTCCTTGGGAACGCCGATCCGCAGGCCTCGCACGGGTTGGTTCACGGATCGCGTGTAGGCCGGAACGGGCCTGTTCACGCTGGTGCTGTCGCGAGGGTCGTGCCCGGCGACCGCTTCGAGCAGTCTCGCCGCATCTTCGACCGTGCGGGCGAACGGGCCGATTTGATCGAGGCTCGAAGCGAACGCGATCAGGCCGTAGCGACTCACGCGACCGTAGGTCGGTTTCATCCCGACGATGCCACAGAGGGCCGCGGGTTGGCGGATCGAACCGCCCGTGTCCGTCCCGAGGGAGAGCGGGGCTTCCCCACCCGCGACCGCGGCCGCGCTTCCGCCGGAGGAGCCGCCCGGGATGCAATCCGGGTTCCACGGATTCCGCGTCTTCCGGTACGCGCTGTTCTCCGTCGAGGAGCCCATCGCGAACTCGTCCATGTTCGTCTTGCCGATCAGGACCGCATCCGCGGCGAGGAGGCGTTCGATGGCGTGGGCGTGGTACGGCGGATGGAAGTTCTCGAGGATGCGGCTGCCCGCCGTGGTGCGAACACCCTTGACGCAGAGCACGTCCTTCACCGCGACCGGGATCCCGGCCAATGCTCCAAGCGGCTGCCCGGCCTCGCGCTTGGCGTCGACCGCCTTCGCCTGCTCGATCGCGGCGGCCTCATCCACATGAAGGAACGCTTGAAGCGTCGGCTCGCGACGGCGGATGGCCGCGAGAAAGGCTTCGGTGATCTCGACGGCTCGGATCGATTTCGAGTCCTGGAGCGCGAGCAGTTCCGTCGCGGTCTTCTCAATCATGACTGAACACCGCGGGGACGCCGAAGTGGTTGCCAATCCGGTTCGGTGCGTTGGCGAGCGCTTCGTCCACAGGCAGGGACGGGGCCGGCACGTCGTCGCGGAAGGCGTTTGAGACGGGAATCGGATGCGCGAGCGGCTCCACGCCCGCGGTCGGCAAGGCCTGAAGCTGGTCGACGTATGCGAGAATGGCGGAGAGTTGCGGTTGAAGCCGAGCGAGGTCGGCTTCCGCGAGTTCGAGTCGCGCCAACCGCGCGACCTTCTTCACTTCCTCGGCGTCGAGCGACATGATCACACTTGGATCGAGGCGAACGGCTGCCGCTTCACGGGGCGTTGGACCTTGCCGCTGCGGATGCAGGACACGCAAACGCGGGTGCGGACCGTCTCGCCGCCTTGGGCGATCTTCACGCTCTGGAGGTTCGGCTTGAACCGGCGCTTGCTCGTGCCAGTGATCTTCTTGCCGACGCCGCCGAGGTATTTGGCCTTGCCGCGGTAGGTCTTCTGGTTGCCGACGACGGGCTTCTTGCCGCACACGGAACACTGCATGCCCATGACGAACCTCGCTCAATATCGGAACAGCCAATATAGGAACGGGCCGCGGCCGGGCAAGCGAGTTGACGCGAAATCCGCCCGGCCGCCCTGTTCACAACAATTCCGTGGATGGGATCAAGGTAATACCACATTTCGTTGCGACTTGCCCGCGGTAGAGTGCCTTCAGCCCGCCGCTTCCACCCCGTTCCGGAGCCTCGCCATGATCGCGCGTCACCTCGTTCTCCTCGCTCTGCTCGCCGTTCCGAGCCTGATTCATGCCGACGACCCGAAGCCCGCCCCGAGTGCGCTTGTCGTCCACGAGTGGGGCACCTTCACCAGTTTCTCGGGGTCGGACGGCGTGCCCCTCACCTTCACCCCGAACTACACCGACCTGCCGGACTTCGTCTACAGCCAGAACGGCACGCCGTACTCGAAGGTCCACCGCCTTCGCGACGGCACGGTGAGCATGGAGACTCCGGTGATCTACTTCTACGCGGACAAACCGATGCGGGTCGGAGCGACGGTCGGCTTCCCGAAGGGGTGGATCACGGAGTGGTACCCGTTCGCGAGCCAGGCGCCGACGCCGGCCGCGCAACCCGCCGCCGGGCAGACGATGGCGTGGGACGTGAAGCTTCTCGCCGGCGACCGTGTGAAGTTCCCCGGCCAATACCGCGACGAGCGGGACCACTACTACTTCGCCCGCGACACGGACGCCGTGCCGGTGCAGGCCGAGGTCGTGCCGCAGAAGGGCGAGCCGATCCGCCCCGACCTCCGCGGCGGCAGCGTGATGCAGCACGAAAAGTTCCTGTTCTACCGCGGCGTCGGCACATTCCCGCCGCCCGTGAAGCTCAAGGCGCTCGGTTCGGGCGAGGTGAAGATCGCCGCTGCCGCGGGCACGTCCGTGGATGGCCTCATGCTCGTCCACGTGAAACACGGCAAGATCGGGTTCAAGGAATTGGGAAGCCTCGCGGCCGGCGGTGAAGTTCGCGCCGCGATTCCGGACGCGACCGACAACGCCGAGGCGCTCGCGGCCGCGATGCGAAAAAGCCTCGTGGCGTCGGGCTTGTACGAAAAGGAGGCGAAGGCGATGGTCGCGACGTGGGACTCCGCGTGGTTCGGCGAAGACGGCACGCGACTGCTGTACCTCGTGCCGCGAACGCGGACGGACGAACTGCTGCCGCTGGCGATCAGCCCGAAACCGGAGAGCCTGGTGCGGACGCTCGTGGGCCGCCACGACTTCCTCACGCCGGAGGTGGAGGCGCTGGCGGACATTCAGGTGAAGAAGGCCCGCGCCGCCCGCGCGGAACTGGAAGCGGCCGAAGCCCAACTGAAGAAGATCGGCCGCTTCCACTTCCCGGCCCGCGAACAGGCCGAGAAGCGCGTGCCGCAGTGAGACCCACTCCCGTGACACGCGTCACGGGCTCGACGCGACCTCTTCATGCTCCATAAAGTGGCCTGAGGAGGTGGATCATGGGCGAGCCGTACGTCGCGATTCAAACGGTGATGCTGCCGAAGGACACGAACCCGCACGGGACGATCTTCGGCGGCGTCCTGCTGGCGAACATCGACATGGCGGGGGCGATCGCGGCGCGGCGCGAGGTCGCCCTCCGCGGCGGGAACACGAAGGCCGTGCTCGTCACCGTGGCCATCAACCGCGTCGAGTTCAAGCAACCCGTTCTCGTCGGGGACGTGGTCAAGTTTCTCACCCGGCTCGTGAAGTTCGGCCGCACGTCCGTCACCATTCACATCGACGTGATCGCCGAGCGCGGCGCCGAGACGATCCCGGTGACCGAGGCCGAGGCCGTGTTCGTGGGCGTGGATTTGAGCACGCCCGAACGCAAGCCCGTGCCGCTGCTCGGCGCGTAAGCCGCTACAATCGCCCATCATGAGTCGCGATCGGATCCTCGGAACGGCCGGGCACATCGACCACGGCAAGACCGCGCTCGTGAAGGCCCTCACCGGCATCGACTGCGACCGACTTCCCGAGGAAAAAGCCCGCGGCATCACCATCGACATCGGCTTCGCCCACCTCCCGCTCGGCGACTTCCGCCTCGGCATCGTGGACGTGCCCGGCCATGAGCGCTTCATCCGCAACATGCTCGCGGGCGCCACCGGCATCGACCTCGCTCTCCTCGTCGTCGCGGCGGACGATTCCGTCATGCCGCAGACGAGAGAACACCTCGAGATCCTGAAGTTGCTCGGCCTTCGCCACGGCGCCATCGCGATCACGAAGTGCGATCTCGTGGATGAAACGACTCGCGACGTGGTGGCGCTCGAAGTCCGCGAGTTGGCGAGCGGCACGTTCCTGGAGAACGCCCCGCTCGTGTTCACCTCCGCGCACGCGGGCACGGGGCTGGACGAACTCCGGGCCGCGCTCCGGGCCGAGGCCGAAGCCCCCGACCATCGCCCGGAGCCGGACGGCTTCCGAATGGCGATCGACCGCGCTTTCGTCGTGCAGGGGCACGGCACGGTGGTCACCGGTTCGGTCGCGTCCGGTTCCACGAAGGTCGGCGACACGCTGGACTGGCATTCCGGCGGCGGCACGATCGAACCCGTTCGCATCCGCGGTCTCAATCAGCATGGTCGCCTCACCGACGAGGTGCGGCGCGGGCAACGGGCCGCGATCAACCTCGCGGGTGTGCCTCTCGATCGCGTTCGCCGCGGGCAGGAGTTGGCCGCGGCGGGGCGGCTGCGACCGAGCCGCGTGCTCACGGTTCGGCTGCACGCCACCGGCCGCGCCATCAAACACCGGCTGCCCGTGCGGCTTCACGTCGGGACCGCGGAGGTCCTCGCGAGTGTCTCACTTCTGGACGCGGATCGCCTCCTGCCGGGCGGGTCCGGCCTGGCGCAACTCTTCCTCGAGACGCACGTCGCGGCCATGTGGGGCCAGCCACTCGTCGTTCGCGATTCGAGCGCGGAGCATACGCTCGGCGGCGGAGTCGTGCTGCAACCGGCCGGGGTGAAGCTGCGTCGCCGGCATGTCTCGTCGCTCGAACGTCTGATTCAACTCGAAGCCGCGGACGCGGCGATTCGGGCGGACGCCGACGCGTGGTTCGCCGGCTTCCAGCCCGCGGGCGAACTCCATCCGGATCGCGAGCGCGAACTCGAGTCGCGAGTGATGGAGGCGATGGCCGAACTCCATGCCGCGTTCCCGCTCCACACGGCGATCGACCGGGTGAAGTTGCTCGCACGCTTCGAGTACGTTCAGGACTCGAACCTGTTGACGTCCGCCATCGAAAGGCTGCTTCTCTCCGGGCGGTTGGTCGGCGACGCGAAGCGCTTCGCGCGATCGGACTTCAAGCCGAAGCTGAACGCGAACCAACGCAAGCTCAAGGAGGCGATCGTGTCGGCCCATGCCGCGGGCCGATTCCAGCCGCCGGACCCGAAGTCGTTCCCCGGGGTCGGCGTGAAGGACATTTACGAAGTGGCGGTGGCCGAAGGTTTCCTCGTGAAACTCGCCGACGACGTGTACCTGCACGCGGACGCGGACGCGGAGTTGCGAACGATCGTGCGCGAGCGACTGGCGGACGGCCGCGCCGCGACCGTGGCCGAGATTCGCGACTGGCTCGCGACCTCGCGGAAGTTCGCCGTGCCGATCTGCGAGCACCTCGACCGCCTCGGCCTGACCCGCCGCGACGGCGACCGCCGCACCCTGGCCTGATCACGCGGCGTCACTCGAAGCGGATGTCCGTCATTTCGATGGCGGCGGCGCGGCGGCGGAGGTAGGCGTCGCGAGGGATGTCCTTCGCGCCGAACCTCTCGGTGTGCGAGGTCGTCATCTGCACGTCGAAGAGGACAAACCCGCGATCGCGGAGCCGTTCGACGAGGGCGACGAGGGCGACCTTGGACGCGTCCGTGACGCGGTGGAACATCGATTCGCCGGCGAAGAGCCCGCCGACGGCCACGCCATAGATGCCGCCCGCGAGCAGCGGTTCACCCGGCCCGCGACTCGGGTCCTCGCACCAGACTTCGAGACTGTGGGCGAAGCCGGCTCGATGAAGAGCCACGTATCCGGCGACCATGTCCTCCGTGACCCACGTGCCGTCCGAGCGGTTCTCGCCGCACTTCCTCATCACGCGTTCGAAGCAGCGATTCACGCTGAGAGTGAAGCGACCCGAGCGCATCGTGCGGGCGAGGCGGCGCGGCACGTGGAGAGCGTCCAGTTCGATGATCGCCCGCGGATCCGGGGACCACCAGAGCACGGGGTCGCCCGGGGAGAACCACGGGAACACGCCTTCGGAATAGGCGCGGAGGAGGAGACCGGGCGAGAGGTCGCCGCCGACGCCGATGAGGCCTTCGGGTTCGCCCTGATGAGGATCAATCCACGGCACGTCGCGTTCGGGCGGACGTCCGCGGCGCAGCGGCCACGGCCAGTTCACGAGTCCGAGTTCTCGCTTCGCCGGGGAACGAACCGAAGCGGCCCCGACGACCCGCTCCAGAATTCAGGGTTAATCCTGCCGGCGGGCACAGTCAAGCGGATTTCAGTTCCAGCGCGAGCCGTTCTTGCACGGGGTGCAAGACACGCTTTGCGAAGAGCATGACCGAACATGACTCTCTCCCCGTTGTGGCAAAGGTCTACCCACGGTTTCATGACTCCCGTCATTCGCAGGGTCTGGGCGAAGTCGTCGTCGCGATAAGCGTGCAACTCTTCGGCCTGAAAGGCCGGCTCCAACAGCCCAGGCCGCAGCCGACGAAGTCGGCAAGGCCTGGGTGATGGCGCCCCCCGTTCTTCAGGCCTGAAAGGCCGTCTCACGGGATCAAGAGACGGCCTTTCAGGCCTGACTCGGTGGGAATCCGGACCCAGGCCTTGTCGCCTGCGGCGACAAGGCCTGGGCTATTGGAGCCGGCCTTTCAGGCCGAAGGACTCCACCGAGGCCTGTTTCCCGAATCGGTTTTCCAAGTTGTCCATGCTGCGTCACCGGTTGCATAACCGAGGCCACACCGATGCTCCCGTTGGGGAGAGGTGGAGGCTGCTGGATCCTTCGCCAAGAGCCTTTTCTGGTCGCCTCGCGAACCGTGTCCTGCACCCTTCTTGCACGCGAATCGAGAAATCGACTTCACAGGAGTCCGAGGCCCGGGTAGAAGCCCGCCGTTCAAATGGGTTCTCGACCGGAGTTCCAATGCCCGCACTTCCCGTTTCGGACTGGCAAGCTTCGCTCGATCAGATGGAAGCCGCGCTCGGGAACGCACTCACCGCGCTGGATCGATATCAGGCCGGATGGGAACGCATGCTCCAATCGCGGACCGCACCGGCTCCGGCGGGTTCGCTCGAACTGAAGTTGCGAGAATGGGACGCTCGACTGATCGCGGCCGCGGAACTGGCCGATTCCGTGGAGCGTGAACTGAACGACCGCCAGGCCGCCGTCGGCCGCTGGCAGGAATCGATCAAGCTGTGGCAGGCGGGACAGGCCTGATTCACTTCGCGATTTCGATCTTCGATTCCATCCGGAACTTCGCGACGAGAATCGGGCGTCGTTCGTCCGCATAGGCCTCCCGCACCTCGTCCATGCGCTTCGCATACTCGGACGGCTTGCCCGGCTTTCGCTCCGTCACGCGGATCAGATGCAGGCCCATCTCGCTCTCCACGACCGGGCTCGTCTCGCCGGGCTTCAACGCGAACGCGGCTTTGGAAAAGGCTTCATCCATCGGGCCGTTCTTGCGAGGAAGAAATCCGAGCGAGCCGCCCTCGAGAGCGCTCGGGCATTGCGAGTGCTTTCGCGCCGCGACCGCGAACTCGAGCGTGCCGGCGGCGATGTCCTTCCTCAAGGCCTCGAGTTTCTCCCTCGCCGCGGCCCGTTCCACTGGAGTCGCCATCGGCGCCACGCGAATCAGGATGTGCGAGGCGTTCACTTCCACGCCGTCGAAGTGGTCCCGGTTCTCGGCGTGGTACGCTTTGAGTTCGGCCTCCGTCGCGGTCTTCCTCACGTAGCCGTCCAGCTTCATGAGGATGGTCCAGGAATCGCGGAGTTCGGCCTCGGTCTGGCGGGTCTCTTCCAGGAAGCGGGTCAAGGTTTGGCCCTTCGCGCGGAGGGACGCGGCGAACGCGGCGAGTTGCCGGTCCAGTTCCGCGGCGTCGATCGGCGGAGCGTTCTTCTCGAGGAACTGTTTCAGCAGCAGATCCTCGATCAGGGCCTCGAGCGCGGCCGCCCTCAGTTCGCGGGGCGGAGCCACCGCCGCGGGTTGAACTGGAAGGTGTTTGCGGATCCAGGCGTCGACCTGGGCCCGCGAGATCGATTCGCCATTGACCGTGGCCGCGATCGGAGCGGGATCCGCGACCAAGACGAACGCCAATGCCAGTTGAACGAACATGTGTGCCTCCGGGGCGGAGGCATAACCGAGCGATCGATTTCGGGCAAGCCGCATCTTCGATCACGTGCGGCCGAATCGGCCTCGCTCTCAGGGGCGCCCTTCAGGTTCGTTCGACGTAAGATGCCCGCATGGATCGCGCCGGGCTGTTCGCCGCATTGAAGCGGACCACGTTTCGCTCGCTCCGGCACCGCAACTATCGCCGCTACTTCTTCGGGCAGATCGTCTCGTTCACGGGCACGTGGATGCAGTCCGCCGCGCTCATGTGGCTGCTGTACGAATACACCCAGGACCTCCGCTGGCCGTCGTATCTGCTCGTGGCTCAGGTCGGCCCCACGGTGCTTTTCGGACCGTTCGGCGGGTCGCTCGCGGATCGGCTGCCGAAACGCCGCCTCATCATGAGCACGCAGGTCGCGTTTCTCCTGAACGCGATCGCACTCACGACCCTCGTCGGCGGCGGATGGATTTTCCCCGTCCTGATCCTGGCCCTGCAAGCGCTCAACGGAGTGGTCCAGGCCGTGGACCTTCCCGCGCGGCTCGCCTTCCTCCCGGACCTCGTTCCGAAAGAAGACCTGATCAACGCCGTGGGCTTGAACTCGCTGCTGTTCAACACGGCCCGGGCGACCGGCCCCGCGCTCACCGGTCTGTTCTTTCTCGTGGCGGGCGAGGCGGCTCCGTTCATCCCCGGGAATCCGAATCCGGTCGCGTTCGGAGCCACGTGCTGCTTCGCGCTCAACGCCATGAGTTTCGTCGCCGTGCTCTTCGCGCTCCGCGGCATCGATCTGCCCGGCGAATCGACACCGGACCCCGCCCGTGCGTCCGATTCCTCCTGGGTCGGGCTTCGGTACTTGATGGCGAATCGTCGCCTTGGCGGCCTCGTGCTCCTCACGCTGGTCCTGTGCGTGTTCGCATGGCCAACGCTGACGCTCTTCCCCGCCTACACGCGTGAGCGGCTCCACCGGGCGGAGGAAACCTACAGCGTCCTCGTCTCCGCTCTCGGAGCCGGGGCGCTGCTGGCGGCGTTCACGACCGCGACGTTCGGATCGGCCCGCCGCCGCGTGAAGTTCCTGATCCTCGGCGCATTCGTCACGGCGGGCGGGATCGCCGGGCTGGCCGCGTTCCCGATTCCGGGCGCCGCCGTGGCATCCGCGGCGGCCGTGGGTTACGGCCTCATTCTGTACCTCTCCACCGGGCAATCCACGCTTCAACTCGCGGTACCGGACCGCACGCGCGGGCGTGTCATGGCGTTGTGGGCGATGACGCTCGGCGCCAGCGCCCCGCTCGGGCACCTGTTCGCGGGGCAGGCCGCGGAACGGTTCGGGCTCGAGGCCGTGCTCGTCGGAATGGCCGCGGGAACCGGCGCCGTCGCGATTCTTCTGTTTGCCGCCCGCACGCTCCAACGTAACGTGACGGGATGCCACCCATCGTCCTGATCAACGCCGTGGGCCTCACGCCGCGGCTTCTCGAGTTCGCCCCGCGGCTGAAGGCCGTGGCGGAGAGCGGCTGGCACGCGGACATGCCCGAGGTTCTCCCCGCCGTCACATGTACGGCCCAGGCCTCGATCCTCACCGGCACGATGCCGAGCGAGCACGGCGTGGTCGGCAACGGCTGGCTCTTCCGCGAGACGAACGAAGTCCGGTTCTGGCAGCAGAACAACGGCCTGATGCGGCGCGAACCGCTGTACGCGACCGCCCGCCGCCGCGCAAAGCTCCGCGGGAAGTCGTTCACGAGCGCGAAGCTGTTCTGGTGGTTCAACCAGGGCGCCGCCGTGGATGTGAGCGTGACGCCGAAGCCCCACTACGCCGTGGACGGCAACAAGGCCTTCGGCATCGCGGGCACGCCGTTCGGAATCGCGGACGAACTCGAGACGGAACTCGGAGCGTTCCCGTTCCAGGCGTTCTGGGGGCCGATGGCTGGGCGGAAGAGCACCGAGTGGATCGCGAATGCCGCCGCGAAAACGCTCGCGAAGCGCCGCCCAGACCTCACTCTCGCGTACCTCCCGCACCTCGACTACGACCCGCAGCGCTTCGGCCCGTCCGGCTGCGATCTCGCCCAATGCGTGAAGGAACTGGACGACGCGTGCCTGCCGCTGCTCGACGCCGCGAAGAAGGTCGGCGCTCAGGTCTGGATCGTGAGCGAGTACGGCCACTGCGACGTGACCCGCCCCGTGTACTTGAATCGCGTGCTCCGCAGCGCCGGGCTCCTCGAAGTGCGAGCGGGACCGTTCGGCGAGCAACTCGACTTGTACGGTTCGCGCGCGTTCGCCGTCGTGGACCATCAACTGGCCCATGTCCACGTTCGCGACCCCGAGGACATCCCCCGCGTGAAGGATCTGCTCGGGCCGGTCGAAGGCGTGGCGCGCGTCTGCATCGGCGAGGAGCGTGAGGCGCTCGGCTTGAACCACGAACGTTCCGGCGAGTTGATCGTGCTCTCGGAGCCCGCCGCGTGGTTCGCCTACCCCTTCTGGATGAACGACGAAGTGGCCCCGGACTATGCCCGCGCCGTGGCCATCCACCATAAGCCGGGATACGACCCGTGCGAGTTGTTCTTCGATCCGCGGTTCCGGATGCCGAAGCTGCACGCGGCGCGGCGCGTTCTGGAAAAGAAGCTCGGATTCCGCATGACGATGGACGTGGTGCCGCTCGATGCCGCGATCGTGAAGGGGAGCCACGGCCTCGCGGCGGCGAACCCGCAGGATCGCCCCCTGCTCGTGGGCCACGGCCCCCGACCCGACGCGAGCGTGCCCATGACCGCGGTCAAGGAACTGATCCTCGGCGCGCTGGGGCTTCCGGAGGCATAAGGCGTTTCGCCCCGCGAGTGTCTCACCGGTTCGCCCACAAACTCGAGAGGAGCGGATCATGACGGCGGACGAATTCCGCGAACTCGCCTTGGCCCTGCCCGAAGCCGAGGAACGCTCCCACATGAATCACCCGGACTTCCGCGTGAAGGGCAAAATCTTCGCCACCCTAGACGCGAACAACGAGTGGGGCATGGTGAAGCTCTCGACGGAGGATCAGGCCTTGTTCTCCCGCACGGACCCGGCGACGTTCGAGCCGTTCCCCGGCGGGTGGGCCAAGTTCGGCTGCACGAAGGTGATGCTGCCCACGGCGGACGAACCGGCCGTGCGGCAGGCGCTGCTCGCCGCATGGCGACGCACCGCGCCGAAAACGATGCACCATTTGTTGGAAGGCGAATGAGTTTTTCCCCGTGGATGGCGTTGAAGCAGGCCTCGGACGCGGCGGCGAACGGCCGACCGGACGAGGCCCATCGTGCGCTCGCGCCCGTGCTCGAAGCCGGATACCGCAAGGCGTGGCGAGTCGCGCGCGAAGTGGTGAAGGCATACTGCATGCGGGCCACGCGATCGCTCGATCGCGACAACACGGCCGACGCCGCCTGGCGGGACCTGCTCGCCGCCGAGGCGCTGAACACCGGCGAGAAGTGCGTCGCCGATCTCCGCGTCACGCTCACCAGGCTCGGGCTCGTGCAATGCCGGGCGGCCCTGGAAGCCGGATCGCCACTGATCGCCGTGGATGGCGTGGCCCGCCTCCGCGATCGAGGCGTGCTGCATCCCGATCTTCGCCACGTGGAGGAGGCCGCCCAGGATTGGATTCTCGCGGCGGAGAAGGCGGATCGCGGCGAGTTCCTTCCCGCGCTCGCGGACGTGACGCGGCTTCGTCCGAAGTTGCCGTGCCCGCCCACGGGGCTCGATCGCTTCCGAGTCGAACTCGAAGCGCGGCAGGAACGATTCCGCGACGCCGTGCAGCGAGCCCATGAAGCGGCCGAAGGGAAGCGGTGGATCGAGGCGCTGGCGGCGAGCGAATCCGCCCTCGCGGCCGCGCCGGAACATCGTGAAGCCCGCACGCTGCGAACCAAAGCCTGGCAGGCGGCCTACCCCGAATCGCCGACCGGTTCCAAGTCGGCGCCCGTCCCGCAGACGATCATCAACGTGGCCCCGCTGCCGCGGGCGAACCCCGTGACGCTGCGCGACTCCCAGAAGGGCGGCATGCGGCGGCCCGAGGGCACCGCGGACCTGATCGCCGGTTTCTCCGGCCGCGGCTCGCCCCCCTCGGACGGCAGTTCCGAGATCTCGCGGCTCCCGCGGCGGTTTCTCCTCTGGATCGATGGCGTGGCCGGTTATCTCGTCTGCACCGGCTCGCGAGTCGCGTTCGGCCAGGCCGTGCTCGAAGGCGGCCCCGTGGACGTGCCACTCTTCGCGGACGTCTCCCGCGTTCACGCGGATCTCACCCGCGACGGCGAGGGCTATGTCGTGGAGTCCGGCAAGGCCGCACCCGTGGACGGCCGCGAGGTCCATCGCCCGGTTCAAGTGAACGGGAAGGACGCGAGCCGAGCCGTGCTCTCCTCCGGGGACCGCGTCACGTTCGGCTCGACGTGCCAGTTCATCTTCCAGAGGCCGGTGTCGGTGAGTTCGACCGCGCGGCTCGAACTCACGAGCGGGCATCGCCTCATGCTGCCGGTGGAAGGCGTGCTGCTCATGGCGAACGAAATCATCATCGGCCCCGGCCCGATGACGCACGTGAACGTGCCGGACCTCCCGGGAAAGGTGATCCTTTATCGTTCGAAGGAGGGCCTCGGGGTGCGGTACGCCGAAGGCCCGTACACGATCAACGATCAACCGCGCACGGACCGCACGACCCTGACGCTCCCCGCAAGCTTCGAGTGCAGCACGCTCACATTCACGGTCGAAGCCGTCGGCCCTCGCCTGGGGTAGCACGGCGAACACGAGTCGGCTGATTCAGACTCCGCGAGCGGGTCGCATGGCGAACGCCGCTCACATGTTCGTCGCGTGAGGCGTGATTCGTCCGGCGCCCGCTTGCAGTCGCTCACTTCGTGGTGGCCGGGGTCTTCTCGACGTTTCCGGCCACATCTTCGGCGAGCGCCTCGAACGTGTAGACTCCGTTCGGGCGAAGTTCGATCACGGCTTCCCACTCGATCCCGTCCCGCTTCGCGACCGCGACGGAGACCAGGTCTCGATCGTGGGCCTTCACGGTCACGGTCTTCACGCCGGTGTTGTCCGTCGCGATGCCGCGGATGATGGCCTTGCCGTTCGCTCGCTTCACGCTCGTGATCACGGTCGCGGGGGAAAGATCGTCCGTGAGTTCGGGCGCCTTCGGGAAAGCGACATCCTTCACCTGCGCGGCTCGCGACTGATCGCCCGTCAGATTCGCGACCGGGCCGAACGTGTCCGGCTGGGCCTTGAACTCGCCGGACTTCACGCTCACGACCTGCATCACGCGGCCGGGCGCGTCCCAGTCGTGGAAGAAGATCGAGACGCCTTTTTCGCTCTTGGGCGTGGGTCGCGGGCCGCCGCCGAGGTTCGCCACCGCCCGCGACTTGCTGTTGTCGTTCCAATTGATCGTCTTCACGTTGCGGAAGTGCGAGACGGCGTGGCCGGTCGGGTTGTCGTCCGAGATCTGGATGAGAGGCATCCCGCCGCTGCGGCAGCCGTCGAACGTGAGACCGTCCACCACAAGCGAGCCGTACTGCACGCTGAGGTCGTCGTGCCCGCGGTTGAACGGCTCCGTGTTCGTCTGGCTGATGAGCACGTTCTTGAAGTACCAGCCATCGAAGTTCGGGTGGTACACGCCGTACGCCACTTTGTGGATCGTGAGGTTCTCGACGTGCAGGTTCGGCACCTGCGGGCGGAAGCCGTAGTGAACGTCCCAGATCTTGAGGTTCTTCACGATGAACGGGTGGGCGGCGTCTGGGCCGACGCGGTTGACGCCTTCGCCGAGATTCACTCCGTAGAGGCCGTGGCTCGAGTGGACTTCATTGCCCTCGAACTTCACGAAGGGGAGCGTGCGCGGGTCAGTGGGTTTCCGCGTGCCGTCCGGCTGGCGGATCGGGAAGATCAGCTTGAGCGCGCTGGTCGGAGTGGCTTCATACCGGAAGCCGTAGTTGCCGCACTCGGCGGCGACGTTCCGCGTGAAGGTGTTGAGGCTGCAGGTCCACCAGAAGCCGGCCCCTTCGTTGCCGTCGAACGGGAGTGCCTGCTTCGGCAACCGTTTGCCGACGGTGGCTCCGACAGCGAGGTTGCGGTCCAGCACGTTGTAAGTCTCGGTGCCGTCTTCGAGGAAGTAGCCGTGGCCGACGCTTTGGTAGCCGACGTTGTCGCGGGCCACGAGGTAATCGGTGCCGTGGATGGTGAGCCAGCGGTTGTGGCTGCCCCAGATCGAGTTGCCGATGACCGTGCTGCCGCGCATCGTGTCGCGGCAGAGATGGTAGTGCAGGGCGTAGCGGCCGAGCGTGTCCCTTTTGCCGAGGTGGCGGAACTCGGTGAACGCGAGCGAACCCGAGGAACCCGTGTGATACATGGTGTGAGCGCGGACTCCGGCGGGGTCCGCGGATTCGACCACGACGTTCCGGCTGAGGTTGGCCACCTCGGCGCGGTAGTCGCCGTCGCCGGCGTGGGCCATCTCCAGCGGCTCGGTAAAGGTCAGCTTCGAACCGTCGATCGTGGCGATGATCCGTTCCTCGACCGTGGACTCGGTCTTGGCCGGGCCGTGAGTTTGCGAACCGGTCACGATGATCCGATCCCCGACCTTCCACCCCGTCACGGCTTCGGCGAGTGACACACCGGTGTCACCAGCCTTGGCCGTGGCGCCGAGCTTCACCCAGGTGCGGCTCAGCGGCAACCCATGCGAGTCCCAGCGGCCCCCGCAACAAACGATCGCCGGGCACGAATCCTTGTTCATCCCGGCCACGTGGTGCAGTCGAATCTTCGCCGTCTTCGCGATCGGCTTCTCCGGCGTGCCCACGAGCAGCGATGCCTCCCGCCGGGAGGAACCCGGGGAGTCGTCCGCAGCATGATGATCGCAGTCGAAGCCCTCCTCCGAGTATTCGTCGCCCGGTTGAATCTTGATGAGGCCCACGTTCAGTTCCGTGTCCTTGTCCGGATCGAAGGCGAGAACACCGCTCACGGCGATGCCGCGGATCACGGCCTCGGCCTTCACGTCGTAAGTCACCCAATGCCCGGCGCGAACGAGCACGCGGGCTCCGGCCGCGGGCACGGCTTTGCCGTCCCACGTGTCCGGTGCGGACCACGGCCCGCTTTTGGCGGACTTCACGACCGGTTCGGCGGCGGTGGCGGAGGTTGCGATCAGAAAGGCGGCGAACGCGAGGCAGCTTCTCACGGCGAACTCCTCTCGGGGAAAGGCGAGCGGGGTATGAATCGGGCAGCGAGCGCAGCATACCCGAAGCGGAAGCCGGTGGGAACATTCAGGATTGCGCGAGGCGATCGAGCGCCTCCTGATACTTCGCCGCGGTGCGAGACACGACTTCATCCGGGAGCGTGGGCGGCGGGCTCGCCTTGTCCCAGCCCGTCGTCTCGAGCCAGTCCCGCACGAATTGTTTGTCGAAGGAGGGCGGCGAGATCCCTTCCCGGTAGGTGTCCTTCGGCCAGTATCGAGAACTGTCCGGCGTGAGAACTTCGTCGATGAGGATGAGTTCGCCCGTGGGGAGGCGGCCCCATTCGAGCTTGGTGTCCGCGAGAATGATGCCGCGGGTCGCGGCGTGGGCCGCGCCGCGGCGGTAGACCTCGAGCGTTTTCGTTCGCAACTCCTCGGACGTGTCGCGGCCCACGGCCTCGATCATTTTTTCGAAGGAAATGTTCTCGTCGTGCAAGCCCTGCTCGGCTTTCGTGGCGGGCGTGAAGATCGGCTCCGGGAGCGGGCTCGCGTCGGTCAGCCCCGCGGGAAGCGGGATGCCGCAGACCGTGCGGCTCGCCCGATATTCTTTCCACCCGGACCCGGCGAGGTAGCCGCGGGCCACGCACTCGACCGGCACCACGTCCGTCTTCTTCACCAGCATCGTGCGGCCGGCGAAGACCTCGGCGCGGCGGCGAAACGGCTCGGGCATGTCCGCCACGTCCGCACTCAGCAGGTGGTTCGGCACGGCGAGGAACTTCAGCCAGAAGAGCGTCATCTCGGTGAGCACGCGGCCCTTCCCCGGGATGCCGTCGGGCATGACCCAATCGAAGGCCGAGATGCGATCGGTCGCGACGATCGCGAGCCGGTCCCCGAGATCGTACACGTCCCGCACTTTCCCGCGGCGACAGGGGAACTCGGGCAGATCGGTCGAGAGTACGACGTTCATACTGACAAGCATACGCGCCGAACGGCGATGTCACTCGCGAACGATCTTCAACACGCGACCGCTGGACGCGTCCGAGATGTAGATGTTCCGCGATTTCGGTTCGACGATCACGCCATGCGGCTGGTTGAACTCGGCCTTCCGAGGATCACCGCCGACCCCGGCCGTGCCCTTCTTTCCGGTGCCCGCGACGACCGCAATCGTTTCTTCGCCCGGCACGTATCGCACGATGCGGTGGTTCTCGGTGTCCGCGATCAGCACGCTGCCGTCCAGGTCGATACTGAGGTGTTTCGGCCCGTTGAGAGCGGCCTGAAGCGCGGGCCCGGCGCCCATCCCGCTCTTCCCCGTGCCCGCGACCGTGCGAATCCGCCCCGCGGCGTCCACCACGCGGAGCGCATGCCCGCCGCGTTCGAGGATGTACAGGTTCCCCTTCGCGTCCACGGCGTGGGCCCGCGGATCGACGAGCGGTTGCTCCACGGCGAGTTCGCCGTTCTTCGGCACGCCCGCTTTGCCGTTCCCGGCCACCGTGCTCGCGACGCCCGTCTCGAGGTTCACCTTACGGATGCGTTTGTTGTCCAGGTCCGTGATGAAGACATTCTTCATCGCGGGGTCGAGCGACACGCAGAAGCAACCGCTGAAATTCGCCTTCGTCGCGGGGCCGCCGTCGCCGGTGAAGCCTTTCTTGCCGGTGCCGGCGAACGCCGCGACGATCCCGGTCTTCGGGTCGAACGTGCGAATGCGGTTGTTCCAGGTGTCCGCGAGGAACACGATACCCTTCGGGCCGATGGCGAGGCTGTGCATCCCGTTGAAGCGAGCCGCGTCGCCGCTCTGGCCGTCTCCGGCGTCGCCCTTCTCGCCGAGTTGGCCCGCGAGCGTGGTCAGCTTGCCGCTCGGATCCAGCAGGCGAACGCGTTCGCCCTTCGCCATCTCGACGATGACGAGTCCCTTGTCGTGGAAACCGACGCCGAAGGGTTGCACGAGTTTGGCTTCGGTCGCGGGGGAACCGTCCGCCCCGGAGCCTCCTCCGGCGACGAGCACGAGCTTGTCCGCCCGGGCGGAGTGAGCGAGGAGAATCGCGAGGCCGAGGGCGAGAAGGCGAGCCATGTTTTTCACCGGGAGTCGGGCGGGACACGTATCATGGTCCGTGGAATCCGCGGCGCGTCAAGAGACCCGCCGGGCCAACTTCACTCCAACACCGGAGGCGGCGATGCGGGCGATTCTCGGCGGCGCGATGGCGGCGATCCTCATGTTCACCGCGACCGTGGCCGCGGAAGACAAGAAGGAAGAAAAGATCGACGCGAAGAAGCTCCTCGGCAAGTGGGAGCCGAGCGAGAAGAAGAAGGACGCGGAGGTGACCATCGAGTTCCTCAAGGACGGCAAGCTCAGCATCACCGCGAACGGCGCCGGCAAGGAATTCAAGTTCGACGGCACGTACAAAGTGAACGGCAACAAGCTGGAATTGGCCCTCTCCTTCGGCGGAAAAGAGAAGTCCGAAACGGCCACGATTCTCAAGCTGACCGACGACGAACTGACGACCGAGGACGGGAAGGGCAAGAAGGAAACGCTCAAGCGGAAGAAGTGATTGGTGGAGCCGGCAACCCGCAAGCGGGTCGCGAGACGCTCCCGCAATTCTGAAAGCAATCACACGACCTGCCTGGCCGCGGACACGTCCGCGGATTGGGCGGCGGTCCACTGTTCGACGGTGCCGATCGGCAGCCAATAACTCGCCTCCACGACCATGAATCGGCCCGCGGCGGCGAATTGGCTCACCGCGTCCGTGATCTCGTACTCTCCGCGTGGGGAGAGCGGCAGCGTCAGGTCGAAGACGGATCGCGGGAAGAGGTAGGCGCCGATGTTCGCGAGTTGCGGCGCCGCCAAGCCCCTCGGCTTCTCCACCACCTTCTCCAATGAACCGTCCGGCTTGCGGAAGAGAATGCCGTAGCTTTCCGGCTCGCTCACGGGGTGAGCGAGAATTCCCATCGGAACGTCCGCGAGGCGGCGCAGGTCGCTCGCCCCGATGAGATCGTCTCCGTTCAGGACCATCACGCGATCCGAGTTCATCGCGGCCTTGCAACTCATCAGCGCGTCGCCGGTGCCACGAGGCTCCCGCTGCCGGACCGTGCACCAGTTCTTCACGTGCGTCTGCGTCGCGAGATACGCTTCGATCTGCTCGGCGAGGTAGTTCACCACGACGACCAGTCGATCGACCGGCGGCAACGCTCCGATGATCCAGTCGAGAATGGGCCGCCCCTGAACCGGGAGCAGCGGCTTCGGCACGGTTTCCGTGTGCGGCCGCAGGCGAGTTCCTTTCCCCGCGGCGAGAATGATCGCGTCCATGAACTCAATGTATGGCGGGCCCTGCGCGCTTGACGCGCTCCGCCACACCGCGGACATTACTCCTACCCACCCATCCGAGGCCTCCCCATGCGTCTTCTCCTCGCCACGCTCGTCGCCCTCTTTCCCGCCACGGCTTCCGCCGCGGACATCACCGTCGAGAAAGGCGCGGACACGGTCGCGTTCAAGATCGGCGCCGAGACGGTCGCCAAGTACCAGTTCGCCGGAACGGTTCAGGAGGAGAAGTCCGAAGGCCGCAAGCCGCTCGCGAAGCCAATCCTTTGGCCCGTCTCCGCGCCGAACGGCACGCTCGTGACGCGGGCCTGGCCCATGGATCGAAGCGGCAAAGAAAAGACGGACCACTTCCACCAGAAGTCCGTGTGGTTCTGCCACGGCGACGTGGTGCCGGAAGGGGTCGATCTCAAGGGGAAGCACGCCGTCGATTTCTGGAGCGAGACCGCGGGTCACGGCCGCATCGTGTGTACCGAACTCACCGTCGAGAAGAACGGATTCACCAGCAAGAACGAGTGGCGGACCGCGGACGGCGTGAAGATCCTCGACGAGATTCGTCGCGTCGCGCTGGTGGAGGTGGCCGGCGGGCGGCTGTTCGTCTTCGAGTGCAAGCTGATCGCGAACGACTACAACATCACGTTCGGCGACACGAAAGAGGGCAGCTTCGGCGTCCGCACCCACGACGCCTGGCGGCTCGAACTTCCGACCGGCGGCACGGTCGCGTCGTCGGACGGCAGCACGGCCTCGGCCCCGGCCAGGGAGAACCTCCCGATGTGGGGCAAGTTCGCCGATTGGCACGACTACTCCGGCACGGTGAACGGCAAGGCGGCGGGCATCGCGATCTTCGACCACCCGAAGAACCCGAGCCGCGCCGCGTGGCACACGCGAGCCTATGGGCTCATGGCCGCCAACCCGTTCGGGCGAACCAAGTCCGGCTTCCCGGCCGTCAAGGGTTCCACGGACCTCATGAAACTGGAGAAAGGGAAGACCATGACCTTCACCTACGCCGCTTTCGCTCACGATGGCGACGCCAAGGCCGGCAAGGTGGCCGAGGCCTACGAGGCGTTCAAGAAGCGAGATTGATTTGAAAGTCAACCTCCGCTACGATGCGGCCGTGGAGCCATGGACGCGATCGTGCTCTGGGACGAGGAACCCGGCGGCAACGTCGAGCATATCGGCGAACACGGCCTGACGCCCGAAGAGGTCGAAGAGGTTCTGCTCAGCGATCTCTATCCACAGGACCAATCCCGTGCGAGCGGCCGGCCCTGCAGATTCGGGTGGACCTCGACGGGCCGCCACATCATCGTCGTCTGGGATGTCGTGGACGAGGATCCGTTGATGGTCCTTCCCGTCACCGCGTTCGAGGTTCCCCCCGGGGAGGCATACTGAAAATGGCATTGGAAACCGCAGGCCCCGCACGGAGCAACGTCTCCTCTCTCTCTCCCGAACAACGGGCCGAGTACGATCGCCTTCGCCGGCTCGCGAAGGAGAATCGGCACTTGGAGGGGCCGCCGCTTCCGCCTCGAGGTGATGAACCGCTGCCGCCGTTCTATTTGGAACTTCGCGCGTTCGTGCTTCAACTGAAGGCGGCGCGCGAAGCCGGGGGGCAGACGCTCGCGCAGGTCGCCGAGAAATGCGGATTGGCCGAAGAGACGCTTTGCCGTCTCGAATCTGGGGCCGTCACGAATCCCACTTGGCGAACGCTCGGTCTCTATGCGGCCGCCCTGAATCACGTCATGAGCGTCGTCGCGTCGCCAAGCGAGCCTAAGCGATCGGGCTCGGGTCGCCGGCGCGAACGTAAGTGATCCTGATCGCGGGTCGGCCGTTCTTCGCTGGCTTGCGGATCGTCTCGCCGAAGATCGTCGCGATCTGTGCCGGGGTCGGAACGGGAGGCGGCTCGCTCTTCGTCGCGTCCAAGTCGAAGTTCAACGGCGTCGCGTCCTGAGGCGGCTCCGGCGCGGGCACGGGTTTGTTCGCGTCCAGATCGAGCGAGAAGACTTCGTCCTCGGTCGGCGGGATGAACTGCACCTCGGGTTCGGGGTCCGGTTCGGGTCTCGAAGGCGGCTCGAAACTCGCCACGAACTGCGGTTCCGGCGGCGGAGGAGGAGGCGAGGCGACCGATGGCGGCGCGACATCCTCGACCTCCACCGGCTCCGCGTCGATCACTTCCGCCGCATCCAGTACCGTCTCGGATTCCACGACCGCGACCGGTTCCGGTTCGATCACCTCGACCAACGAGGCATCGACTGGCCCCTTCCGCTCCAGCCACGCCGCGGCGATCTTCTCCTGCAGAGCGAGGATGCCGCCCACGCTCTTCCAGTGCAGCCGGAAGCAGCGTCGCCGCACGCCGCGCAGCTGGTTCATCATCTTGTTGATCCACTGCGACTTCACGTACTCGAGCGGCGGCTCCGAAACGAGTTTGCCGTCCAGAATGAAGTCCGCGAGGCGTTCGCCTTCCTCGAAGTTCTTCATCGCCGGCATGTTGATCTCTTTGGCGTCCTTCACGATGTTCTTGAGCGCCCGCCACGCCTTCCGCATCACGGAGAGGAAGTCCCCGATGAACTCGGGATGCGGGTTGTCCAGCGCGTTGAGAACCTGAATGAAGAGGTACGCCTGGTCGTAGTGATAGTCCGCCTCCATGTAGAACTTCTGGATTTCGAGGCCGAAGCGGTAGCGTTCGATCAGTTCGTCCCGCCACTCTTTGTTCACGGCCGCGCCCATCTGCACATGGCAGAGGTACACGCGACGATCGAGGGACTTGAACCAGTCCTTGAGCTTGTCCATGTCCTTGTCGATGGCTTTGAGCTTCTTCTTCATCCGCCGCGTGGGGCGGCCATCGACGCTGTTGTTGAGCGTCTGTTTCTCCTTGCGAAGTTCCTCGTACTCCTCGGCCTTCTCGCCCGCGCCGTCGTACAGGCGTTCGTGCACCTTCAGAAGTCGGTCGTCGTCCCATGGCGAATCGCGAACCACCTGATTGAGTTCGCCGAAGTCGCCGGGTTCGAGCGGCCGGATGTCGTACACGCCCTGATACTTCTTGTCGTAAGTCGTCTCGGCGTGCTCGTCGTCGATGAACTGCTGCACCTCGTCCGGCTCGACGAGTTCCACCGTCTTCTTCACGCGGAAGACCATGCGGTAGAACTTGTAGGTGAGCCGTTCCTTCAGTTCGTCCAGGTTCTTGAAGAGAATCCACGGCGAGCGAATGTCCACGACCGCGGGGATGAAGGTCTCCTTGGCGTTCTCCTCGGTTTCGTGGGCGGGCGGGTGCGTGCGCCGCATCTCGGGAATCTCGTCGTGCTCCTCTTCCTCTTTGTCGGGGTCGAAGACGCGGATCTTCTTCCCGGCCATGGGATCGTCCGATTCGGGCCGCACGCCCAGCATCGGGTCCTTGCGGAGGCGGCGCACGATCGGCTCGGAACGATCCTGATGGTAGAAGAGATCGCGCGAGTAAAGCTTGTGCTCGGTGGCGAGCGCGAGGTCGTCGATGGCCTGATTGAGGCAGATGTTGCCGTAGCGCAGTCGCATCAGGCTGAGGCCCACGGCATCGCTCCCCGCGGCCTTCACGGCCACGAGATCCGCGTGGAACTCCTGCTCGCGGGACACGGCGAGCCGCTGCATCGTGATCGCCTTGAAGGCCAGTTCGAGCGTCTTCTTCCCGAGCCAAAGCGGGGCTCCGATCCCGTACCCCACCACCGCCAGCACGTTCGGCTGCTGCTGGCACCACTTCACCATCCGGTCCAGGAAGTCTTCCCCCACGATGATGTCCAGGATGATCTTGCTCGCCACGTAGGAGTAGCTGGCGATGTACCCGGACTGGCAGAAGTGCCCGAATTCGTGCGCCATCACCGACTTGAACTCGCTGAGGTTGATGCAGTTCACCAGCCCGAGCCCGATCAGCAGGTCCTTCTTCGGCTCCTTGATGAGATTGATGAGTCCGGCCCGCGGGATCACGGCCGCGTTCACGTCCGTGGACACGTACACCTTGTTCGGCAGCGGCGCATCCAGTTCCTCGCACAACGTGTGAATGAACTCGAAGAGCACCGGCTGCTCCTCCTCCGTGATCTCGAGGCGGATCTCCTTCTCCTCCGCGTGCCGCTTGAAAAAACCCTTCACGAGGAAGAGGAACGTGAGCCCGCAGACGCCGATGCCGATCATCTTCACCAGCGGCCACTGGTCCATCGTGAAGAAGCAGTACGTGCCGAGCAGGATCGTGAGGGCGATCAGCCCGAAGTAGAAGAGGAGGAAGACGAACAGCCCCACGAGCAGCAGGTTTTGCTTGGACTTGTACGACGCGGGAAAGTCCGTCAGGTCGTCCGGCACGTCGGTGGGGCTCGGCGGGTACGGCACTTTCACGGCGGCCATCGCGGACCTCGCGTCGTCGGGGCTTCCCTTAAGACGATGAGCGCGCCGACGCGGTTCGTCAAGAGCCCGTACAACGACGACATGGAGACGAAACTCGTCACCGTGGCGACGTTCGACGAAGGCCCGCGGGCGCGGCTGGCTCAGAACGTGTTGCACGAGGCCGGTATCGACGCCGTCGTCACGGACGAATCGCTCATCGGCATGGATTGGTTGATGTCCAACGCCGTGGGCGGGGTGAAGGTGCAGGTCCGCGAAGCGGACGCCGAGTTGGCCCTCGAGGTGTTGAACGACACGCTCGGCGCCGAGGATCCGACCGACCTGCGACGCCTGGAGGAAGAAGCGGTCGCGGAGCCGCCCGAAGACGAACCGCCCGAAGAACCCGACGCCGCGGACGAACCGGAACCCGCGACGGAAGCCGGCAGCCGCGAGGACTACGCCCGGCGCATGGTCTTCACCGCGATCCTCTCCGTGTTCTTTCCCTTCATCGCGTTCTACTCGCTTTACCTTTGGATGAACGCGGTCTTCGCACCCGGCACGTTGAGCGCCCGCGGGCGGATCAACCTCTGGATCGGCGGCGGCCTCACGCTCACGAGTCTGCTCTTCATCGCGTGGATTCTGGAGTGGGTCTTCTGACATGCCGCTCGAATCGACCGCCGCCCCGCATCCGGACGACACCATCGTCGCGCTTTCCTCCGCGGCAGGGGCGGCGGCCCGCGCCATCGTGCGCATCAGCGGGGCGAAGACGATCGCGATTCTTGAAGCCATGGGAGCCGAGGTTCCGCCACCGGGTCGAATCGGATCCGCTTCGCTTCGCCTCTCCGAGGTGCACTCTCCGCTGCACGCGGAGGTCTACTTCTTCCGCGGGCCGCGGTCGTACACCGGCCAGGACCTTGCCGAGATTCACACGCTTGGTTCGCCGCCGCTCGTCGAACGGCTGATCGCGGACATTCTGAACGCCGGAGCGCGACCCGCGGGGCCCGGCGAGTTCACCCTGCGAGCGTTCCTCGCCGGAAAGCTGGACCTGCCGCAGGCCGAAGCCGTGCAGGCCGTGATCGAGGCAAGTTCGGATGCGGAGTTGAAGTCCGCGTTGATTCAACTCGCGGGGGGCGTCTCGCGACCGCTTCACGACCTTCGCGACGACCTGCTGAACTTGCTGGCCGATTCCGAGGCCGCGCTCGACTTCGCGGACGAAGACATCGAGTTCGTGGGGAAGCCGGAAACGCTGTCGCGGATCGCGGCGGCGCTCGCACGGCTGAAGAACGTGCGGCGGCAACTCGAAAGCCGCACCGTGAGCGGCCGCCCCCTCCGCGCCGTGCTCGTCGGCGAACCGAACGCCGGCAAGAGCAGCCTGTTCAATGCCCTGATCGGGAGTTCCACCGCGCTCGTGAGTTCCGAGGCCGGCACCACCCGCGATTATCTTGCGGCTTCGCTCCTGTTCGACGGCATCAACGTGGAACTGATCGACACCGCGGGATGGGCCGCGGCGACCGAAACCATCGAGGAGCAGGCCCAGGAACTTGGCGCGAAGCAGACTCGTGAGGCGGACATCGTGCTCTGGTGCGTCCCAACCGGCGCCTCCGACGAGGGCAGCCCGCCGCCGCTGGGCGAGCACGCGGTCCTGCTGAAGACGCGGACGAAAAGCGATCTCGATCCGAGTTCCGCGGCCGCGGGCCTGGCCTGTTCGGCCCTCGCGCCGCACGGCGCGGAGACGGTGCGGTCCGCGATCTCGGAGGCCGCCGCGTCGCTGGTCCGCCCGCCGCTCGCTCCGAGCCAGAGCCGCTGCCGCCACCACCTCGACGCATGCCTCGCCGACCTTCAGCAAGCCCACCGCCACGTCCTCTTCGACGACCCCGCCGAACTCTTCGCCCTCGCCCTTCGCGGCGCCCTGAACCACCTCGGCGAGATGACCGGCGCCATCCACACGAACGACCTCCTCGATCGCATCTTCAGCCGCTTCTGCATCGGGAAGTGATGCGGGCCGCAGGTTCTCGTCAACGAACCTTGGAGCGGTACCAGTCGAGAGTCGCTTCGCGGCGGCGGGGGTCCGCGAGGGCTTTCGCGGCGCGGTCGGCTTCCTCGCGGCCGGCGGCAGAGTCGCCCTGGCGATGCCGGCAGACGGCGAGCGCGATGCGAGCGTTCACGTGGAGCGGATGCAGCGCCAGCGCCGCGCGGCAATCCGCTTCCGCTTCCGCCCAACGCTCCAATCCGATCTTCGCCATCGCACGCAGCACGTGAGCCTCGGGATCGGTGGAAGCCAGTCCGATGAGCCGGGTCGCGAGTCGCTCCGCCTCGGCGAAGTCCTTCGCGTTCAATGCGAGGTCCGCGGCGACTCCGAGAGCCGCCTCCGAATCCGGTTCGAGCGTGAAGGCGTTCGCCGCCGCTTTCCGTGAAGTCGCCATGTCCGCGAGGGCCCGCTTCGCGTGGGCCTGTGCCAGCCACGCGGCCGCATCACCACGCCAAGTCGTCAACGATTTGTCGAGCCGTTCCGAGGCGAGCGTCGCGATCGATTCCCGCGCGCGGGGCGGACCGCTCGCGGCGAGTCGGGCCAGCGCGACGCCGAGATCGCGTTCGAGTTCCGCTTCTTCCGGTGCGTGCGGGCCGGTCGCGAACCGCACCAGAGGCGAGTTTCCCGGATGGAGTCCGACGGGCGGAGCGGGCGGCGACACGCGCTTCTCGATGCGGTGATCCGTGACGCTGGCGTGGGCGATGTTCGAACTGTCCCCGGTGGGCATGTGGCATTCGGCGCACGCGTCGCGTCGCGATCGCCGATCCGCCAGCGGCGCCGAGCATGACTGCCTCTTCTCATGACAGGTGAGGCACCGCGATCGGAAGTACTCGCCTTTCGTCGCGTCCGCCGGGCGGTCGTGCGGGTCGTGGCAACTCGTGCAGCCCAGCTTGCCGTTCGATTGCTTGAAGCACTCGCTTCGCTGCATCTGCTCGAACTGGCCGACCGAACGGCGCCAATCGACCAGGTCCGGATGACGGGTGAAGACCGTGACGAAGGCCTCGAGCGGGAGCCCCGGGCGGAACTCGCTCCACTCGCGACCGCGTCGCAGGATCCGTTCCTGACCCTGCAAGTGGCACTGGGCGCAGATCGCGGTTTGAAGCTCGGCGGGCAGTCGCCTCGGGTTCACGATGCTCGTATCCGCCTCGCCTTTCGGGAGCCGCACGAGGGTTCGCTCCGCGACATGCAACTCGCCCGGCCCGTGGCAGCGTTCGCAACCGATGGCCGCTTGCACGGGCAGCAACGGCTCGCGATACCGGTTCACCGAGCCCGGCACATGCTCGACTCGATCCACGTGGCAGAACAGGCACTCCTGCACGATCGCGCGGCGACCGCCGTCGTCGAGATTGAACCCGGGCGACACGTCCCACTGGTTCTTGGACGTGAACCAACTGATGGGCGTCTGCCAGAGAGCCCCGGATTGCAGGGTGAGATACGAGCGGCCTCGTGCGCCCGATCCGATCGCGAGATGGGCGGGCGCCTCGTGAGCCGGAGCGTTGCCCGCGCTCATCACATGCGTGAACCCCGTGGCCGTTCGTTCGACGCGAAGTTGAACCTCGCCGCGGGCGAAACGCGGTCGCGACTTCTCATCGAAGGTCTCGAACGAAGTCGCGGTCGAGACGAATGCCGCGGAGCGGCCCATCGGATGGGCATGGTACGTCTTGTCGATCGCCTCGTGACATCCGGCGCAGCGTGAATCGCCGACGAACTTCACCTCCGGCCGCACGTTGCGATACGGCGTGGGGAAGGCCGTTCGAGGATCCGGCGGCGCGGGATCGGGCTGAACGGTGTCGTCGTCGGGAAGCGGCGGAGAGGAGTTGCGGAACGCGAGGAAGGCGACCGCGGCCGCAACCGCGAGCAGTGCGACGATCGGCAAGCGGGATCGGGCAGTGGCGTTCGGCATTTCAGCGATCCCGCAGTGTTTGCATGCGGCGACGGGTCGCGTCCGGCAGCGAAGGTTGAAGTTCGAGCGCGAGCGCGGCCGCAGCCGCGGCTTCCGCCTCACGATGCGCCGCGTCGTAGGCATCCGCCAGCGTCACGAGAATGTCCGCGTGTCCGAAGGCGGTGAGGCGGGCGGCCGTTCGTGCGGCGCGAACCGCCTCCGCCGCATTCCCTTGTTCGCGAAGCACGTGGCTCAGCCCCTGCCGGGCCCCCGCATGTCGCGGTTCGATCGCGAGCGCCTTGCGAAACTTCGCCTCCGCCTCGGCCCAGCGCTTCGTCGCCAGCGCCGCGAGCCCCCAGTGATACTCGATCTTCGCATCCCATGGTTCGATCTCGACCGCCCGGCGATAGTGGCCGATGGCCTCGTCGTGGCGTTCGTCCAGGTACGCGAGCCAACCGAGCATCGCCAATCCGGAAGCGTTGTCCGGATCGTCCGCGGCCACGGCTTCGAGATGTTTCACGGCCGCCTTCGTTCGCCCGGCCATCGCGTTCAGCGTGCCGAGTTTGCTGTTCGCCAGCGCGAAGTCCGGCTTGATCGCGAGGGTTCGCTCGAAGGAGTCGATCGCATCGAGCAGGCGATCGTCTCGCGCGGCCTGAAGCGCGACGACGGTTTCCGCGTCGAGCTTCGTCTGCCTCTCGATGGCGGAACGAAGCGCCGCGGCGGCCTTCTCCCGAAGCGAGCCGTTCGGTTCGAGCCGCAGCGCCTCGCGAGCCGAACCATTGGCCGCGAGGAAGCGGTGATCCCTCATTTGCTCGTCCGCGAGTCGAAGCCAGCGCTCGCCGAGCGAGGCTCGAAGCGGGTCCGCGGCGGCCATGTTGCCGCTTCGAACATGCCACTCGAACAGCGCTTGATCCCGCGCCACGGGATCAACCGCGATCCGATGCTGAACGCGGCGAATCGGCGGAAGGTAGCGATCGGTTTCCGTGTGAAAGTGGACGTTGATCCAGACTCGCGGCGGCATGTGGCACTTCACGCAGTCGTCGCGAACGGCCCCGGGCAGATTCGGGCGATCCTTGCATGCCGCGGGTTCGTGACATTTCAGGCACGCTTCACGATCGGCCGCGGGGTTCGGCTCGTGCGGGCGATGCGGATCGTGGCACGTCGCGCACGTCATCTCGCTCTTCGCGAAGCACTTGCTTTGCCGCAGGTACTTGATCTGATTCGCGACGTGGTCGTCCTCGGGGTGTCGCGTTTGGGCGAGGCGATAGTCGCGTTCGAGGGGCACGCCGGGGCGGTGGGCGAAGGCGGGGCCGCGGGCCTTGGTGTAATTGCCGTGGCACTGCGTGCAGGTTTCGATGCTGCGTTCGCGGTCGAACCGCCCCGGATGGAGTATCGCGTTCGCCGTCTTCGCTTCGGGATGCGTCCGATGATGCGCCACATGTTCGCGCCCCGGCCCATGGCACTTCTCGCAGGAGGCGCCGAGCACGGTGCCCTCCGGATGGTATTCGTTCATCGTGCCCGGCACATGAGCCATCCACGTGTTGTGGCACTCGAGGCAACGCGGGGTCGTTTCGCGAGAGAAACTTCCGGCGCCGGCTTGGTCGTAGGAAGTGTGCGCCCAGCCGTTCCGCGGATGCAGCCACACCGCCATCATCTCGCGGATGCGATTGTCCTTCCACGAGAAGAACACTTCATCGGCGTGGTTCGCTCCGTAGACGAGATCGATGCCGAGGGTCGCGGTCGTTCCGCCGCGGCGAACGTTCTGCGAGAACGCGTTCCCGCTGCGGCTCATCTCGAACTGCAGGAGTCCGTCCGACGAGGTGAATCGGTTCTTGCCCGGCTCGAAGCCGGCGGGCATGGGGCCGTCGTCGGGACGGCGGCAGGCGCGGGCGTGGGCGGTTCTGGCGAACTCCGCGACGCGGGCGGCGTGGCATGGGGCACACGACTGCGGACCGAGGTAACCGGGGTTCTCGGGAGCACGCGCTTCGAGCGGTTCGTCGTCCGCCTCCGGCCGCGTGATGTCGGGTCGTGTTCGCTCTCGTGGAGGCAGGGCCTTCGAACCCCAGATCCCGTAGCCGACCGCCACGAGCAGCACGACTCCGAGCGCGAGCCAAAGCCCGCGGCGTGGTTCGCGTGCAGCTTGCGGATCGGGCATCGTGCGGGGCCGCCGTTCGGAAGAGTTCGCGGGCTACCTCCAGTTTATCGGAGCCCGGTCACTTCTCTTGAAGGGCCGCGACGAACGCCCGCAGCGAGGGCGGCCGGTAGCGTTGCTTGTGCCAGACGGCGCAGAGCGTTCGCGTCGGCGTCGGCTTGCCGAGCGGCCGATACACCCGCTTCGCGGACGCCTCGCCCATCGCGGCCATCTCCGGCACCACCGAGAGTCCCTGGCCCGCCGACACCATCGCCAGCAGCGTCGCGATCTGTTCCCCGCGGCACACCACCTTCGGCTCCAGCCCGCCGCGGCGACACAGGCTCAACACCTGATCGCCAAAGCAATGCATTTCGTCCAGAAGGATGAAGGGCTCGTCCATGACGTCCGCGAGTTTCACCTCGCTCTTCGCGGCGAGGCGGTGCTTCGCGGGAAGCGCCATGACGAGCGGCTCCGAGAAAAGCGATTCGACGTGCAAGCGGTCGTCGCGAATCGGCAACGCCATGATCCCGAGATCGACTTCACCGGCGAGGATTCCGTCCAGGAGACGCTCGGTCCGGTCTTCCTGCAGTTGAAGCTGGACGCCGGCATGGGCCTTGGCGAACCGCGTGACGGCGCCGGGCAACACGTACGGAGCGATGGTCGGGATCGCTCCGACACGGAGGCGGCCACCCTCGGCGGAATCGCGGACGGCCCGCTCCGCCTCGTTCACGGCCGCGAGGATGGACTGGGCCCGGCCGAGGAGTTCCTCCCCGGCGTCCGTAAGCACCACCTTGCGGCCGAGCCGGTCGAAGAGCCTCCGGCCGACGCCGTGAGCTTTTCCTTCGAGCCGCATCACTTGTTCGCTGAGCGTGGGCTGCGTCACGCCTTCGCGTTCGGCGGCTCGCGTGAAGCTGCCCGTCTCGGCGACCGCGACGAAGTAGCGAAGCTGGTGCAGTTCCATTGGCGTTCCCGATCTTCGATCCCGGACGGATTGTCGAAGCCAATTGTAGCGGAACGCCGCGCGAAGGAACGCTCCCGAATCCGAGAAACCGGATGAAATTGTCCCGTTTTAATGTGGACAATTTGATCCACATATGGGAAATTGAAACGGTCACGCCCTGCCACCCGGAGTTCGCCATGGAAACCGCCTCCATGATCGCCTGCGGAATCGTCCTCTTCGTCGGAATCTACGGGCTCACCGGCATGATCGCCGGACGGAAGTGATTGCCGCCCCCGGCCGCGACCGTAGGCTGTCCCGAAGTGTCGATCCACCGCTACTTCGCGACCTGCGCCAAGGGACTGGAAACCGTGCTCGCGCGGGAATTGACCGCGCTTGGCGCCGCCGACGTGCAACCGGGCCGCGGCGGAGCCGACTTCGCCGGCGCAGCCGATCTCCTGTACCGGGCCAACTTGGGCCTCCGCACCGCGGTTCGCGTCCTCCGGCCGATCGTCGACGCTCCCACCTTCAACCCGGACGAACTCTACGACTTGGTTCGTTCCGTCGATTGGTCCGCATTCCTCACGCCGGACCACACCCTCGCCGTGGATTGCAACGTTCGCGATTCCTCGATCACACACTCGCAATATGCCGCACGGCGCGTTAAGGACGCGATCTGCGACCAGTTCCGGGACAAGACGGGACGGCGGCCAAGCGTGAACGTCGAGCAGCCGATGGTCGGGTTGAACCTTCACGTCCGCAAGAACCACGCCACGCTCAGCCTCGACAGTTCCTGGGGTTCGCTGCACAAGCGCGGCTACCGCCCGATTCAGACCATCGCGCCGTTGAACGAGGCCCTCGCGATCGGATTGCTGCTCCACGCCGGATGGGACCCCGCGACGCCGCTCGTCGATCCGCTGTGCGGGTCGGGCACGTTCCTCGTCGAAGGGGCGTGGCTGGCGCTGAATCGACCGCCGGGGCTCACGCGGAAGTGGTTCGGCTTTCAGGGCTGGTTGGATTTCGACCGGCCGCTCTGGAACGCGATCCGGGACGACGCTCGCCACGGAATGCGGAAAGACCTCCCCGCGGCCCTCGCCGGATCGGACGTCCATCGCGACGCGCTCGAACTCGCCAAGCGGAACGTCCGCGCCGCAGGCATCGGCCACCTCGTGCAACTCGCACGCCTCGAACTCGGCGACGCGAAGCCACCCGCGGGCCCGCCCGGCACGATCATCTGCAACCCGCCCTATGGCGAACGACTCGGCGACGAAAAGGAACTCGTCGGGCTTTATCGCAAGATCGGCGACGCGGCTCGCGACCGCTTCCCCGGCTGGCGGCTCCTCGTCTTCACCTCGAACGACTGGCTCGCCCGCAAGGTGGGCCTCAAGGTGAAATCGAGTTCGCCGTTCTTCAACGGCAAGCTCGAGTGCCGTCTTTGGGAATTCGAGACGAAGTGAAGTCTGCTCGTCGCTGGGTCCGCGGTCCCCCTTCTGCACGCGGGCTTCTTGCGATTTTCTCGCCGGTGGCGTCTCCGCGGGCTATCCTCACATCGTCTCGCGCTGCCCTCCCGGAGACTCCCCATGAAGAAGCTGCTCGCCGGCGGGATCGTTCTCGCCGCGCTCCTGGCCGCCGTTTCGCTCTCGCAATCCCGGATCGAACCTCTCCAGAAGGCCGATTCCAACGGCCTCGTCATCAAGTCCGAAGCGAAGAACCCGTTCACCCATTTGAAACTGAACGCGGACTCGGATCAGTTCCAGTTCGTCGTCGTTTCGGACCGTACCGGCGGGCACCGGGAGAAGATCTTCTCCCGCGCCATGCGGCAGATCAACATGGTGCAGCCCGAGTTCGTCGTCTCCGTCGGCGATCTCATCGAGGGCTACACGACCAAAGAAGAGACCATCAAGGAACAGTGGGACGAGTTCGACGGCTACGTGAAGACGCTCGAGATGCCGTTCTTCTACGTGCCCGGCAACCACGACCTCACGAACAAGGTGCAGATGCAGAAGTGGGGCGAGCGGTACGGCCGCCGCTACTACGAGTTCACCTACAAGAACGCTCTGTTCCTCTGCCTCAACTCCGAAACGCCGCCGGACGACGTGAGCGCCATCGACAAGGAACAGATCGAGTGGCTGAAGAAGACGCTGGCCGCGAACGCCGGCGTGCGCTGGACGTTCGTCTTCCTCCACAAGCCGATCTGGACCGCGAAGGATCTCAAGGCGAACGGGTGGGGCGAGGTCGAAAGCCTGCTCGCGGATCGAAAATACACCGTGTTCTGCGGGCACGTCCACCGGTACGAGAAATTCGTCCGCAACGGGAACAACTACTATCAACTCGCGACCACGGGCGGCGGCAGTCGCGTTCGCGGGGCCGATCACGGCGAGATCGATCAGATCGCGCTCGTCACGATGAAGCCGAAGGGGCCCGTGATGGCGAACATCATGCTCGACGGCATTCTGGACGACGAACTGAAGTTGCCCGAGTCGGATGAACAGGGTGTCAAGCGGAAGATCCTGCCGACGCACCCGGCGGCGGGCCGCGTGACGATCGGCGGGGTTCCGCACGCCGGCGCCACCGTCGGCCTTCACCGATGGGACGCGGACACGCAGAAGTTCGTGAGCACGGCGGACGGCCGCACCGACGAAGACGGCCGCTTCAAGATCACGACCTACGCCCGATTCGACGGGGCCCCCGTGGGGGAATACGCGATCACGATCTCGAAGGCCCATGCGGTCTTCGGCTCGCCGACCACCACCACGCTTCGCGTCCCGATTCGGGAAGGCGAGAACGTGATGAAGCTGGACCTGCCGCCGAAGTGATCGCTTGGACAACCGCTCTGGCGAGGCCGTCATGTCCGCATCGAAGCGCGGCCGACCGAAGGGATCGGGCACGTTCGCGTGGCGTGCCCTTTTTCAACAGTCTCGCTTGCCCGTGTTCGTACTCGGCAAGGGGAAGCGGCTCCGTTTCGCGAACGCGGCCTGGGAACAACTCACGGGTCACAAGCTGTCCGATGAACTCGGCCTGGTCGCCACGGACCGGCCGAGCGCCACCTCGATCGCGCGCACGCTCGCGCCGCCGGAGTCGGTCCTGGCCGGCCGGTCGGAACGCTGTCGCCGCCATGCCCCGAACCACCGCACCGGCCCCCCCTGGTGGGACATCACGTTCGTGCCGCTGCCCGGCCCGGACGACGCGTTCGGCATCGTCGGCTTCATCGAAGTCAGCGGCGAAGGTGCGCCTGCGGCCGCAAGGAAGGTTTCGGCCGAAGCGATGGCCATTCGGGAGACGCACGCCGACCTCTTCATCATCGATCGGCTCGCGGGTCCGATTCGTCTCGCTTCGCAACTCCGGCTCGCGGCGCATCTCGCGGCGCCGATCTGGCTCGTCGGCGAGGCCGGTTCGGGCAAGGAGTCCGCGGCGCGGGCGATCCACCGAGCCGGTGCGAGCCGCGACCGGGCATTCGTCGCGCTCGATTGCGTCGGCCTGCAACCGTACCTGATCGAGAGCCTGCTTTGGGGCCACGGCGGGCTCGCCGGGTCGGACCGCGTCGGCGTCGTGTATCTGAAGGAACCGGCGGCCATGCCGCGGGATCTGCAACAACGGTTCCTCGATCAATTCCTCGACTCGGCTCGCTTCCCGCGATTGATCTGTGGCTCGACCCGTTCGGCCCTCGTGGACGTGAACGCGAAGTCTCTGCTGCCCGAGTTCCACACCCGGCTTTCCGCTCTCGAGATTCGCCTGCCCGCGTTGAAGGAACGACTGGACGAATTGCCCCGGCTCGTCGGCGATCGGCGCATCGAACCCGCGGCGATGGCCGTGCTCGTGGCGCATCACTGGCCGGGGAACTTGCGCGAGCTTCGCGCCGTGCTGGCGGCGGCTGCGGCGAACGCGGGCGAGAGTCCGATCCTTCGAGAACACGTTCCGCGTGCTCTGCGAGAACGGCTGGGTTTCACCAAGCCGGCGCCCGAGGCCGCGATCTCGCTCGATGCCGCGCTCGAAGACGTGGAACGGAAGCTGATCGTTCGGGCGCTGAAGAAGGCGGAGGGAAATACGACCCACGCCGCGACGCGACTCGGCGTGCCCCGCAATCGGTTGCTCCGCCGCATCGAAGCTCTCGGCATCCGGGCCGACACTTGAAGCCCGTGCCCGCGAGAACGAGAATTGACTCCGCCCAGTCTTCAACCGGAGTTTCGAATTGTTTGCGACCCCCGTCGGCCGGTTCCGCGCGATCGCGTTCGTGGAAGGCGTGTCGTTCCTCGTGTTGCTGCTGATCGCGATGCCCATGAAGTACGTGGGAGACAACCCGCTGCCGGTGAAGTACACGGGATGGGCGCACGGCGTGCTGTATGTCATGTACGCCGCGGCCGGGTTCCACGCGATGGCGGCCCGCAAGTGGCCCGTGAAGGAAGCCGTGCGTGGCTTCATTGCATCGATCATCCCCGGCGGCACCTTCGTGTACGACTACGTGTTCCTGAAGCCCGAGCACGCAAAAGAGGCTTGTCGCGGTTCGGATCATGCGACAAAATAACCTCATCCATCACATGGTTTCTCGACCAACTTGCTGCCGCTCTCCGAATACCGGCGGTTGTTCGACTCCACGCCGGGTCTGTACCTCGTGCTCGCGCCGGACGATCGAATCGTCGCGGTGAACGACGCCTACCTGCGCGCGACGCTGACGACTCGCGAGTCGATCGTCGATCGAGGCCTCTTCGAAGTCTTCCCGGACAATCCGAACGACGCGGCCGCCACGGGCGTTCGCAATCTGCGGGACTCGCTCGAACGCGTGAAGCGGACACTCGCTCCGGACGCGATGGCCGTTCAGAAGTACGGCGCCGGGCATGCCGCCCGCCTTGCCGCCGGGCATGGTCGGCGGCATCGTCTTGGCCTTGCCGTCGTCCGCGGCCGGGGCTTCGCCGCCGGTCGCCTCTTTCTTCTGCCCGATGTCCACGAACGGAGCGAGGAAGATTCCTCCGCCCACGCCGAGCATCAGGCAAACGATCCCGCTGACGAGCGCGGCCGGCATCTTGGCGCTGGCGACGGACATGGTCAACTCCCGGGAGAGGATGAAGTTCGGGCGAACAAGTCGTCGATGGCCTGGGTCAGAACGAGTTCGAGTCGCACGGCTTCGTCCGCGGTCGGCTCGCGAGTCAGTTGCGGAACCAGATGGAAGGCGCCGTCGTCCTCGAAGCCGACCTCGACGTTCTCGAGCAACCCTTCGGGTGCGCGAGCGATGGCGAACGACCACACGGCGCGGCGGGCGGCGGCGGAGCGAACCTTCGCGTCGTCGCGGGCGCCCAGTCCGTTCTCGTGTCGAACGATGGCTGCGAGCGCGTCCGCGGTCGCGGGGTGGCCGTCGCCGAATCGCATCGAGGCGAACTGACGCACGTCCGCGAGCACGCCGCGCATTCGGATCGGTTCCGCGGTCGTTCGCCGCGACAGCGCCTGAGCCACGGCTTCCGCCGCGAGTTCGTCCGGGAGGTCGGCGAGGTCCGCGAAGGGATCGTCCGTTCGGCCCGCGGCTTTGAACGCCTCGGCCCGCACGGCCGCGGCTCGTGCGATCTTCGCGTCCCCCTGCTTCCAGAGTAGGTCGTAGGATTCGTCCGCGACTCGGACCGCTTCGGCGATCGGCCCGTGCTTCAGGAAGTGATCGGCGAGCGGTTCCAGAGACGTGGCGTACCCGGGGCTCTCGGGGCCATGCAGATTCTTGGCGAACTCCGCGCACTGCCGCAGCACCTTCTCCGCTTCGCCGGGTTTCCCGAGGGCTTCGAGGCAGGCGGCGTATCCGAACATGAACGCGAGGCGATCCGCGCGCTGGGCCGGCTCCGCGGGCATCGGCGAATCGGCGGCGTGGCGAAACTCCGTGGCCGCCCGCTTGAAGTCCCCAGTGTCGAAGTGCAGGCGGGCCATGTCCGCGTAGGCGCAGGCCAGCGGGTGGGATCCGGAGCCGTGCTGGCCTTTGGCCAACTTCGCCGCGCGCGTGACGACGGCGTCCGCCTCGGCGGTCAGCCCTTGGGCGTGCAAGGAACGCGCTTCGGCGAGCGCGGGCGAATCGGCGGGCTGACCGAACATCGGCATGGTGAGGTGATTATCCGCACCGGCCGCGCACTGTCCACCGGTTCCGGATGAAGCGATCCGCACGATTGTGCCGACGGCCTCCCCCGGTTCACACCCGCACTCGCGGTGGAATCTCGACGCGCGACCGAGTTAGAATCAACTCACTCGATCACGGGCGCGCGGATGCTCTTCTTCCTCATCGCCGGCCACGCTCTGATGGACTTCGCCCTCCAGTCGGACGCGATGGCCGTCTGCAAGTGCCGCCGCACGGACAACCCGATTCAGAAATCGGTGCCGTGGTTCTACTGGCTCACCGCTCATGCGCTGCTCCACGGCGCGGCCGTCGGCGTCGTTCTCCACTGGACCACGAACAACTGGGACCTCGCCCTCGGATTCGCTCTCGCCGAGACGATCGTGCACTGGTTCATCGATTGGGGCAAGTGCGAGAGACTGTACAACATCCACGTCGATCAGGGCCTTCACGTCGGCTGCAAAGTTCTGTGGTGGAGCCTGGTCGCGTTCGAGGTCGTGAAGGTGACGGCATGACGCGACGCGTCGGAGGGGCGTGGCCCGGAGTGATCCTTGCGCTGGCGGCGTTCGCCGCCGGGGTCGCCGCCGCGCTGGTCTACTCGAACGCGACGTCGCAGCCGAGCGAAGGATCGACGCCGGATCGCGGCGCGGGCTCGCCACCGGCACGGGTCGCCGCTCTCGGCCGAATTCAACCCGCGGGCGGCGTGATCCCCGTCTTCGGCCCGCCCGGCGACCGCATTCAGTCGATGAAGCCGCTCACGCCGGGAACCCTCCTCAAGACCGGCGACCCGATCGCCACTCTCGCGTCCCGCGAGCAGCGCGAAGGCGACGTGAAGGTCGCCGAGGTTCAACTCGACGAGGCGAAGAACGCCCTGAAGGCGGCCACGGAATCGGGCAAGAAGAAGATCGACGCCGCGCAGGCCGAGGTGAATCAACTCGCCGCCGGCGAGGCGAGCGACCTCGTCGCCCTCGGCGCGAAGATCACGTTCGTCGAGAAATCGAAGGCCGCCGCGATCGCGTTCCAAGGCCGCCTCGAGAAGTTGAAGGCCGACGGCGTCCGCGTCGCGGTCGAAGATCTGGAGAAGGCGACGCTCGCGGTCGATCAGGCGGACGCGGAACTGACCGCGGCGAAGGCCGCCAAAGAGAAAGCCGCCACGGCCTACACCGAGAACAAGAAAGCGGCGAAGGCGCGGCTCGACGCCGCCAAGGCGGACCTGGACGAAGCCATCGCCCGGGCGCCGATCAAATCGTCCGAAGAGAAGCTGGCCCAGGCGCGGAAGCTGCTCGACCTGACGATTCTCAAAGCTCCCATCGACGGCACCGTGCTGAAGGTGACGGGGCGGGACGGACAGCCGACCGGTGTCGAGCCCGTGCTTCATCTCGCGAACCTCTCCGAAATGACGATCGTGGCCGAAGTCTACGAATCGGACTTGGATCGGGTCGCGGCGTGGGTGAAGAAGGGGCCCGCTCCCGCGGAGGCGACCAACGCGGCGCTGCCGAAGCCGCTCAAGGGAGCCGTGCGTTCGGACCGCGACATCGTTCGCATGATCGCGCGGAATCAGGTTCTGCCCGTGGGCCCGCGCGAGGACGCGGACCGACGCGTCGTCGAGGTCACGGCCCTGCTCGACCCGGAGTCGTCCGCCGTCGCGGCGCGGTTCGTCGGCCTTCAAGTCACGGTCACGATCGGCCAGACTCAGTGAGGTGCCTCATGCGTCTGAAGTGCCCGAAGTGCGGAACCTCCGTGGACGCGTCGGGGTTCGCCTCGGGCGAACGCGTGATGTGCCTCCAGTGCCGGACTCGGCTCAAGCTGCCGGCGGCGACCACGGACGCGACGGGCCCGGTCGAAGGCGACCCATTCGATTTCGACACGGCGCCTGCGCCGCTTCCCCCGCCGCTCGCGCCGGCGCAACCGCAGCCCATGCTCGTGCCGGTGCCGTACTCGGCCGAACACCCGGACCTCACTCAGGAGAAGATCGAAGATCTGCGTGACCGCCGCGACGACCGCCGCGAGCGCCGCCAGTTCGATCGCGAGGATCGATTCAGCAACGGCATCGGCCTCACGGGCTTCGCCTTGTGTTGCACCGCGGCGCTGCTCGTCGCGTCCGGGGCGATCTTCGCGTCCGAGTTGAAACTGTACTCGTGGTTCGCCACGATCACGGCCCTGTTCCTGACCCTCGGCGGCCTTCCATGCGGCGTGATCGGTTGCCTGCGACCCAGCCGCAATCGCATCTTCGCGATCGTCGCCGCGGCGCTCGGCGGCCTGTTGTTGCTCGTCTTCCTGCCGCTGCTCATGATGACGCTCGTGAACTCGAAGTGAGACCCTCCGCATGCTGCTGTCCATCGGATTGGTCGTGCTCGGACTGGCGCTTCTGGTGGCGGGCGGAGAACTGCTCCTGCGCGGCGCGGTGGGGGTCGCCACGTTGTCGCGGCTCACGCCGGCCGTGATCGGGCTCACGGTCGTGGCCGCGGGCACCAGCGTGCCGGAACTCGCCGTCAGCGGTGTGGCCGCCGCTCGCGGCAGCACGGACATCTCGGTCGCGAACGTCGTCGGTTCGAACATCTTCAACATCGCCGTGATCCTCGGTCTCTGCGCCGTGATCCGCCCGCTCGCCATCACGGGGAACACGGCGAAGCTCGAGTACCCGGTGCTGGCGCTCGTCACGATGTTGTGCCTCGTCATCGTGCAGGACGGCGAAGTGAACCGGCTGGACGCGACGCTCTGCCTCGCGATCTACGTCGCGTTCACGGCGTATCTCGTGAGCCTCGTTCGCGGCCAGATGACGACGTCGGAGACGCGGGAGATGAAGGCCGAGGTGAAGGAACTCGAACCGGAATCGGCGCCGCGGCTCGGAGTGTGTCTGATCTGTCTGATCGCGGGGATCGGGCTGCTGGCCGGCGGCGCCGAGTGCACCGTGCGCGGAGCCTCGGAGATCGCTCGCGCTCTCGGCTGGTCCGATCGGCTCATCGGCCTCACGATCGTCTCCGCCGGCACGGGGCTGCCGGAAGTCGTCGCGTCGCTGGTCTCTCTGCTGCGTGGCCGGGCCGAAATCGCCATCGGCAACGTCATCGGCTCGAACCTGTTCAACATCCTCGGCGTGCTCGGCATCTGCGGGCTCGTCGCTCCGCTTCCCGTTCCCGCCGCCATCTTCGAAATCGATTGCGTCTGGATGATCGGCATCACGCTGGCTCTCTTCCCGATGATGCTCACCGGGCTCCGCATCACCCGCTGGGAAGGAGCCCTCCTCCTCGCCGCTTACGGCGCCTACCTGACCCTGCTCCTCCGCGGCGAGTGATTCGTGCCGCGCCGGCACATCCGGACGGCGCGAATCCGCACTTCTATATTGACTATTGTCTATATAGACGATAATCAAATTGAATGAAGCGACTGAACCAGGCGTTTGCCGCTCTCGCCGACCCCACGCGGCGTGGGATCGTGGTGCATCTGGCTCGCGGCGAGGCCTCCGTCTCCGACCTGGTCGGCCTCTTCTCGCTCACACAGCCCACCATCTCTTCGCACCTGAAGGTGCTCGAGTCGGCGGGGCTGATTTCGCGAAGCCGCGTGGCCCAGTCGCGACCCTGCAAACTCGAGACGAAGCAACTGAAAGCGGTCACGGACTGGCTGGAGAACGTGCAGGACGTTTGGGAGAGCAACTACAAGCGACTCGACGCGTTGCTGGACGAGTTGCGATCATCCAAGAAACGGGAGCGAAAGAAATGAAACCCGCGGAAGCCAGTCTGCCGTCGGACACGGAGGTGTTGGTGAGGCGCAGCTTCGATGCGCCCGTGGACCTCGTGTGGCGAGCCTACATGGAGCCTGAACTGCTGCGCCGGTGGTGTACGGGCCCTCCGGGCTGGTCGATGCCGGTCTGCGAGATGGAGATGCGCGTCGGCGGGAAGTATCGCTGGCGGTGGCGAGACGACACGAGCGGCCAGGAGTTCGGATTCACCGGCGAAGTTCTGGAGGTCGTCACGCGTTCGAAGCTCGTCCATACGCAACTCTACGACCCGGGCGACACCGACTTCGGATCGATGGGCAGCGAACCGTCTATCATCACGGTCCTGTTCGACGAAACGAACGGAATCACGAACGTGGCCACCACGCTCCGGTTCGCTTCGAAGTCGGATCGCGACGCGGCGATGTGCACGGGCATGTCCGACGGAATGGAGATGAGCTACCAGTCGCTCGATGGTTTGCTGGCGGGTTCGATCACAACGCGAGATTGATGCGCCACGAACTCCGGTGACTCACGTCACCGGCTCGACGGATCATTCTCGAGAGTCCCGCGGGGCGGCCTTCGATTCCGGCGGGCTTCCACGTAAGGCCCGCACGGTGAAGTACACCGGCACGCTGGCCGCGAGCAGGGCCACCGCCTTCACGCTGTTCACGGGGTCGACCCAGATCGTCGAGCCGAGGTACACCAGCGAGCCGAGCAACGCCACGCCGGGCACGATGGGATAGCCCCACGCCTTGAACGGCCGCGGGGCGTTCGGTTCCGTCCACCTCAGCACGAAGAGCGCGACGTACACCAGCGCGTAGTTCGCCACCAGGAAGAAGCTGAGCACGCCGAGCAGTTCGTCGATCGTTCCCGTGATGAGAAACGCGACGATGGCCGCGGTGGTGAGCGCGAGCGAAACGGTCGGGGTGCCGCCGGCGTTCACCCGCGTGGCCTGCGGGAAGAAGAGCCGATCGCGGCTCATCGCGAACAGCACTCGCGGCGTCTGCATCGTGCCCGCGTTGCACGACACGAGGATCGAGATCGTGGCCAACGCGAAAACGATCTTTCCGCCCGCGGCCGATTCGAAGACCGTTTCCGCCGCCAGGGCCACGGCCATGTCGTGCCCGGCGACGCGGTCCACGGGAAGGACCGCGAACAGGGCCGCGTTCACGAGCAGATACAGGACCACGACCACGAACGTGCCGAGAATGATGGATCGCGGCAGGTTTCGACCCGGATCGCGAACCTCCTCGCCGAAGTAGATCGCGCCTTCCCAGCCGTCGTAGGTTTGGAGAATGGCTTGGAACGCGAGCACGGCGGCGCCGAGGAGCAGCCACCCGGCGGGGAACTCGCGGGAACTCGGTTCGCGGAACCCGACCCCATCGCCGAGCAGGGCGAACGCCGCGACGAGAGCCACGAACGCGAGCCCCTTCAACAGCGTGGTCACTTCCTGAATGCGGCCCGCGCTTCGCACGTTGTCCCAGTGAATCATCGCGAGGCCGATCGTGGTGCAGACGGCGATCGCGAGCGTGAAGCCTTTCAACTGCGGAATGAAGTCGACGACGTACCCGGCGAGGAGCAGATAGATGTACGCGGCGCCGGAGCAGAGCCCAAGCCAATGCCCCCACCCGGTGACGAACCCGGCGTACTCGCCAAGGGCCCGCCGCGTGTACACGTACCACGCTCCGGACTTCGGCATCATCGCCGCGAGCTCGGCCACGCAAACGGACCCGAGCAGCACGTAGGCCCCGCCCGCGAGCCACGCCACGAGGCACCACGTCGGATCAGGCAGGCTCTTCGCCACCGCGCCGGGCTGCTTGAGAATCCCGACTCCGATGCACCCGCCGACGACGACGGCGACGCCGAACGCCGGCCCGAGCACGGTTTGAAGCCCGTGCGGGGTCGCCTCCGGTTTCGCGTTCGGAGTCTCGTTCACGCCGAATCCTTCGGGAGAGGCGAACTTCAACCCGGCAGCCGGCTCATCTTCACGTCGCCGTTCACGATCGTGGCCGCGGCGCGGCCCGTGACCTTCCAACCGTGGAACGGCGTGTTCCGGCTCTTGGACTTCGTCTCGTTCACGTCGATCGTCCACGTCGTCTTCGGGTCGATCACGGTGACGTCCGCGGGGCAGCCGGGCTTCAGCGTGCCGCGATCGATGCTGAGGACCTCGGCCGGGTTGCACGTCATCTTCGCGAGCATCTGCGGCCATGTGAGGTGGCCTGGTTCGACCAGATGCGTGATGCAGAGCGGCAGGAACGTCTCGAGCCCGAGGATGCCGTTCGGGGCCTGATCGAGTTCGCGTTCCTTCTTCTCGGGGGCGTGCGGGGCGTGGTCGGTCGCGAGCACGGAGAGCGTGCCGTCCTTCAGCCCGGCGAGAATCGCATCCACGTCGTTCTTCGTGCGGAGCGGCGGGGACATCTTGAAGTTGCTGTCGAAGCCGCGGAGCGTTTCATCGGTCAGGAGGAAGTGATGGGGGCAGGCCTCGCCCGAGACGCGGATCCCCTTGGCGATGCCCTGGCGAATCAGATCGACGCCGCCGGCCGTGGACACGTGCAGGATGTGAACGCGGCCGCCAGTCAGCTCCGAAAGCATGATGTCGCGGGCGATCATGATGTCCTCGGCGACTCCGGGCATCCCGCGGAGGCCGAGTTGCATCGAGACTTGCCCCTCGTTCATCACGCCGCCGACCGTCAGTTCCAGGATCTCGGCGTGAACGAGAACCGCCTTGCCGCGATCGCCGAGCATCTTGCAGTATTCCAGGGCGCGGCGCATGATCTCGGCGGACCACACCGGCGAGCCGTCGTCCGTGAAGGCGACCGCGCCGCCCTCGACGAGCCCACCCAGTTCGGCGAGTTCCTTGCCGTCCCGATTCTTGGTCACGGCACCGATCGGAAAGACGTTGCAGTTGCCGGCTCGCTTCGCCTGTTGAATGACGAACTCGGCGGCGGAACGGCAATCGAGCGGCGGCTCGGTGTTCGGCATGCACGCCACGCTGGTCACGCCGCCGGCCACCGCCGCGGCCGTGCCCGTCGCGATCGTTTCGTCCTCCTCGCGGCCCGGTTCCCGAAGGTGAACGTGCATGTCGATCAACCCCGGGGAGACGATCATCCCGGTGCAATCGAGCGTGCGGTCCGCGTGGAGCCCGGCCTGCGGACCGAACCCGACGATGCGGCCGTCCTTCAACCAGAGATCGGATTTGGAATCGAAGTCCTGCGACGGATCGATGACCCGCCCGTTGCGGAGAAGCAGCGTGCTCATGAAGGGGTTATACGGATCGAAGCGTGCGGTCACGCGTTCACGAGAGCGCCGCGATGGGCGTGCCTTCGCTGCGGGCGAAGGTGCGGCCGAGGGGGCCGCGGAGCGTCTTCTCGTGGTTGATGCCGAGCGCGCGGAGCACGGTGGCGTGCAGATTCGCGACCGGCTGTTTGTCCGCGGGGTCTTTGCCGCCTTCGGGGTCGGATTCGCCGATGGCGAGCCCGCCGCGGAGGCCGCCGCCCGCGATCGCCGCGGTGAAGTTGTGCGGCCAGTGGTCGCGGCCGCCGAGCGGATTCATCTGAGGCGTGCGGCCGAACTCGCCGACGCAGAGCACCACCGTGTCCTTCAGCGTGCCGCGTTCGTGGAGGTCGTTCAGCAGCGCGGCGAAGGCCGGATCGAGTTCGCTCTTGAGCCGCGTCGTGATCTCGTGATTGTTCGCGTGGCTGTCCCACCCGGCGAGCGTGACTTCGACGCAGCGCACGCCCACGTCGAGGAGTCGCCGCGCGGCGAGGCAACCGCGGCCGAACGCGGTGTTGCCGTACGCCCTCTTCACGGCTTCGGGTTCCGTCGACACGTCGAACGCCTTCAACTGATCGGAGGTCATCATGCGGCGGGCGCGGGCCATCGCGTCCGTGTGGCCTGTGGCCGCGACTCGCTTGCCGCGGCCGGCGGCGAACGCGCCGTCCACGATCTTCAGATCCTCGAAGCGGCTCTCGAAGCGGTCTCCGGGCACTTGGGGAGTCGTGTCCGGCACCTTCTCGGCGGGGTCGAACATCTTGAAGGCGTCGAACTCGGGGCCGAGCGTGCCGCCACGTGCGGGCCACTCGTTCGGCAGGATCGAAACGTGCCGCGGAATCTCGACGCCCGCTCCGGGAAGATCGTGGCAGATGATGGCGCCGAGCGAAGGGTGCGTCACGGTCGGGTCCGGGCGGTAGCCGGTCTTCAGGGCGTAGGTTCCGCGTTCGTGGTCGCCCTCCTTGCTCCACAAGGAGCGAACGAGCGAGACGTGCCGCATTTGGTCCGCGACGCGTTCGAGGCCCGCGGCGAGTTGCACGCCCTTCGCGGCCGTGGGGATCGCCTTCGTTCCCGCGGCGATGTTCGTGCCCGGTTTGGGGTCGAACGTTTCCAACTGGCTCGGCCCGCCGCCGAGCCAGAGCACGACGAGGGACTTCGCGGGCGCGCGACTCGCCTCCGCGGCGCGGGCCAGCGCCGTGCCCAGCGGCGTGAGCCAACTCACGCCCGCCGCCGCGAGGAACCCACGACGATCGAAACGAGGCATCAGTGGTTCCACGAGATCTCCGTCGAATTGAAGAGGACCCAGTAGAGGTCCGCGAGGTGGCGTTTGCGGGCGTCGCCGCCGGCGCCCGCGAGGCGGGCAGCGAAGTGATCCCGCTCGACGGGCGTGGGGCGGCGCGTGAGCGCCGCGAGGTACGCGGTTTCGACCGCGGCCGCGTCGTTCGCCGCGAACATCGCGATCTGCGACGACGCGTTCAGCAGTTCCTCGCGTGCCTTGCCGTCCACGAGGTCCCCGTTCATCACGAGGAGCCGCTGCGGGATCGTGCTGGTGGACTTGGCGAAGGAGTCGTCGTCCGCATCGCCGTACCGCTTCACGAAGTCGCGTTCGTTGAAGTACCGGCGGAGGCGGGTGAAGACGTGGGATTGCTGGTCGATGGTGGTGACGGACGCGGCTTGGATCACGTTGCCGATCACCTGCTCGGGGCGGAGCCGCGTGAGGGGGAAGACCGCGAGCGAATCCTCGTGCGCGTCCGTGATCTCGAACGGAGCGGCGCTGTCGAGACGGAACACGTCCGTGGACGCGATCAGGAGCATGAGGCGCCTCAAGTCGTGGCCGTTCTTCGCGAAGTCCGCCGCGAGGATGTCCAGGGCGGGCGGGATGGTCTCGTCCAGCGTCTGGGCTTCGATCTGCTTGAGAAGCGGGCGGCCGAACATCATGGCCCACACGCGGTTCACCGTCGCACGGTTGAAGTGAACGTTACGCGGATCGGTGACCCATGCGGCGAGCCGTTCGCGCCGCGTGCCCTCGGCGGGGAGCAGATTCGGGAGGAACGGCACGGCCGGGGCGATCTCGTGGGTGCCGCCCGCGACGCGGTCCTCGAAGCGATATTCGCCGTCCCCGTCCGCGATGTTCGTGATCGTGTGCTTCGTCTGGCCGAAGAACGCGGCGAGGGATTGGAAGTGCGTCTGCTTCCACGCGGGTTCGAGGAAGTGGTCGTGGCACTGGGCGCAATCGATGCGGAGGCCGAGGAACGCCCGCGACACGCGGATGGCGAGCTTCTCCGGATCGGGGGCCTTGCGGTCGTCGTCGTAGGTCGCGGCGATGAAGTTGACCGCGGGGCGATCGGTGTTCAGGCCCTGCGTGGCGATCATCTGCCGGACGATCTCGGCATACGAGGTGTTCTTCCGGAACTCCTCCGCGAGCCACGCGAGGTATCGTCGCTTCCGGTAGGCGATGAGCGGGCCGTCCTCGGTGCCCACGTACGCTCGGGCCAGTCGCTCGGCAAAGTAGTCCGCGTGGCGGCGGTCGTGAAGCAGATGGTTGGCCCAGCCATCCAGCCGGGACTCGGGCGGCTGGGCCTCGAACTGGCGGATCTCCTCGAGGGACGGCACGGTTCCGGCGAGCGCCAGCGAGAGGCGGCGAGCGATGGCGAGGTCCGTGGCTTTCGGAGCGGGTTCGATCCCGCGGGCGCCCCAATCCGCCTGAAAGGCGGCGTTCACTTGGCGAACCACGGCCTGAAACTCATCCGCCTGCACGGGCGTGGGATCGAACTTCACCCGTCGCGATTCGGTGGACAACGGAAAGAGGCTGGCCCGGATCGCGAGACCCGCACCGATCAGTGCCCCGATGAAGACCGCATTGCGAACCCACACGGCGAAGGCTCCCTTCGCCGAACTATACCTCGCGTCACTCGCCCACGGTTTCGGAAACGTCCAAAGTTCCGCCCGATTCCGACTTGTAGATGAGGTCGATGGCCAGGGTCGCGGCGAGAATCAGCATCTTGGCCATCGGTTCGTCCGCGAATTCGTCGCTCACTTCGACGCCGAACGTGTCCGCGCTGGTGAACATCTCCTTGAGGATGCCCATGGCGCCGAGCTTCTTGCTGACCTTCCCCATTTCCACCATTGGTATACCCACGGTTCTCGGAGTCGGGTATTTGCGGGGGATGGGCTGCACTTTCATGGTCTGCACAAGCTTCACCAACGGCGGTACCGTCAATTGGTGAAGGAACACACCCACAGCGTC